>Ga0155407_123_pt1 | contig 38824 bp, 36 predicted proteins | sample RifCSPhighO2_02_FD_106375 | JGI IMG/M metagenome (GOLD analysis project Ga0155407, IMG submission 106375) | Candidatus Gottesmanbacteria bacterium RIFCSPHIGHO2_02_FULL_39_14
CCTGGACTTCTTTTATTAATAGCATCAGGGAATTAAAGCTAAACGATTTAAAATTTATCAAATCCCGACGTGAAGTTGTGCAAAATACAGCTCCGGTTATTAATTTATTGTTACCGGTATTTAATTATTTAAAAAAGAACAGCAATCCGATTGATTACCTTTCGATGAATCAGAAAAATAAAAATACCTGGTTAATTAATCATCCGTTAGTAAATCCAGTCAATCTTCCTTTAAATAATACAATCTCCGGAAAAAACTTTGACACTTTGCGTTACATAAACGTTGTTGATCCGTCTAAACAAGAAAAAAGAAATGGAGATTGGCTTGACGGCAAGCCGGTCAGCAATGAAAAGGTTAAAGAAGGTGATGGCATAATTTTAACCGAAAGCAGCCAAATAAATGGCTTGAATAACTTAATCATCAGCGGCAATCATCAAGATGCGATTGCTTCAAAAGAGGCAATAAAGGAAATATTAAAGTTCTTGGATTTGCCTGAAATTGAGGTAACAAAAGAATCTGTTGTTCCCGATTTATCCGAAAAAACTATATTATCAATTACTTCGGATAACGATTTAAATATGGTTTTACAGGGAACGGATAAATCCCTAGCCGAAAGTGAAGCAAATATCTTGATTAAAATAGATCCAAGTGAAGGAACTTATAATTTAAGAATAAAAGCAAATCAGAATACAAACAATACTCTATATACAATGCTTCTAAAAAAGGAGGAAGAAGTTAAGAATCAAATATTTCAACTTAAACTTAAGAAGAATCAATGGACAGAATTTAAACTTATTTATTCTCCTACAAAACCAGCTATTTTTCAGCTTTTACCGATATAAATTGGGTGCTCGCGCCTGGATTTGAACCAGGGACCTTTCGGATGTGAACCGAACGCTCTAGGCCTTCTGAGCTACGCGAGCAATTTGTTACATTATAACGAAATGAGTCTTGCCATAGCAACACAAATATACCTATAATAAATCATGCCAATTAGCAAAAATAATAAACCTTCTGTTGTCCTAAACCTACCTAAAAACGAACAACAAAGTCATGTAGCTGTAACTAAAAATACAGTGAATTATGAAGAAGAAGATGAAAATTTAAAGACAAAAGAATCCTTTATTGTGATTAAACTTTTTAAATCAACCTTAAACTTCTTTTTTGATTTCCTGGAAACGATTGTGGTGGCCTTATCCGTTTTTGTGGTAATTTATCTTTTTGTCATGCAACCTCATGAAGTTAAAGGCAGCTCTATGGAACCGAGTTTTAAAAACAACGAATATATTATTACTGACAAAATAAGTTACCGCTTGGGTGAACCACAAAGGGGAGAAGTAGTTATTTTTAAAGCTCCCGTCAATCCTGATGTTGATTATATTAAAAGAATTATAGGCTTACCAGGTGAAAAAATAATGGTCAGCAAAGGAAAAGTATATATAAATAACAAATTATTAAACGAACCATACCTTGATGAAATTACTCCTCTTTTTCCCGGCGGTTATATTGAGGATGGGGAGGTCATAAGCATTCCCGAAGATCATTATTTTGTAATGGGTGATAACAGACCGCACAGTTCCGATTCCAGAGAATTTGGGCCGATTAACAAGAAACTTATTATAGGAAAAGCAGTTTTCAGATATTGGCCGATTAATGAGCTTGGTATAGTCCCCCGTATCAGTTATCGCCTGGGAGTTTAAGAAGAAGCTGATGCATTTTTTTGACAGCCATGGTAGTATCTTCAGGTTTACCCCTGAAAATAATTTGTATTTTAGCAGAAACAGTTGATTGGTTAACCTTAACAATAGTTTTGAGCCTTTCTGATAATTGTTTGGCGAAAGACTCCAGCTCGATACTTTGAATTCTTTCTTCACCTTTTCTGACGGGAAGAGATTTTTCTTCTTTTATTCTTCTGACCAAATCCTCAGTCCGACGGACCGAAGATCCTTCGGTCAATATTTTCTTATAAGCACCTATCATCAGCTTAACATCTCCAAGACCAGCTAGGGCTCTGGCATGTCCTTCGGATAGATCTTCCGAAATCAATCCGTCTTTAATTGCATCAGGCAATGTTAGAAGTCTGAGGGTATTAGAAACATATGCCGGACTTTTACCTATTCTCTTGGAAATTTCCGTTACCGTCATATTATAATCGTCAATAAGCCTATGAAAACCCTGCGCCCTTTCAATGGGATTGAGATCTTCCCTCTGAACGTTTTCCACCAGTGCCAACTCCAACATGCCCCTGGTATCGGTTTCTTTAACTACAACAGGTATGCTTTTGAGACCGACTATTTTTGCTGCCCTCCAACGTCTTTCGCCGGCAATGATTTGATATCCGGCAGGAGTTTTGGCTACAACCAAAGGTTCAAGAATACCATGCTCTTTGATTGATTCTACCAAGTCGACTAATGACTCACTTTTTATAAGATTTCTAACCTGAAGAGGATTAGGTTGTAACAGATTTACATCCAATTGAATCAATTCCTGAAAAATTGACTGTTCTGCCATACGTTTAAATCACTTCAATTATTTGGTGACTGAGCTTTTTTTTAAAATTTATAATACCTTCTTTTACGGCGAAAAGAGTAAAATCTTTACCCATTTTAACCCCAATACCTGCATGAAATTTTGTACCCTTTTGCCGAATAATAATATTTCCCGGGATTACCTTCTCTCCACCGAAGATTTTTACACCCAATCTTTTAGAAGTAGAGTCGCGATTGCCTTTGGTAGTTCCTCCGGTTTTTATATGTGCCATATGAATACCCTTGTCAAAATTCCTTTCTGGAGTTTACCTCCACTTTTCAGATGTGTCAAGAAATTTTTTTCACAGCTTTAATATCATTAACTTCTATATCTGTTAAGTAAGGTCTGAAGCCTATTTTTCTTCTGTAATGAACTTTTGATTTAAATTTCATAACCTGGATTTTATCTCCCTTATATTGTCTGATAATTTTGCCTGACAATTTAATACCCGTGACAATAGGCGAACCAATTAACAGAGAATCATCCATTCGCACGAGCAGAATTTTTTCAAAATTATATTTTTCTCCTTCTTTTTGCGGAACTTTATCAACGGTAACTATTTTTCCCGGATTAAGTATATATTGTTTACCACCGATATCAGCGATAGCGTATTTCATGAATGTCTATTATAGATGATAAATTATCTTATCACAAGGAGCTTTTTAGGTATGACGGAGGTTAAACTGGAAACTAAACCAAGACTGATATAGGTACTGACAATGGAACTTCCGCCGTATGACAGCAAAGGTAAAGTGATACCGGTAATCGGCAGGAGTCCTAAATTCATAGCAATATTAATGAAAATTTGAGCAAATATCTGACAAAAAATTCCGACAGCCAACAGCCGTCCTAGTCGGTATTCAGAATTTAGGGCTATTAGTAATATTCTGACCAGAATAATGATATATAAAATGAGAAGTATAAAACCACCGAAAAATCCTAATGACTCTACCAGGGAAGCAAAAATAAAATCTGTCTGGTATTCGGGCAGAAAAAGAAGACGACTTTGTGTTCCACGTCCGAGACCTAAGCCGGCCAGACCTCCAGATCCAATGGCGATCATAGACTGGATAGCATTATAACCGGCACCTGAGGGATCCAAATTAGGATTGATAAAAGAAAACAGACGCTGCTTTTGATAATCCTTTAAGATTAACCAAATGCCGGGTAATAATGTAAAAAAAGATAAAAAACCGGTTAACAAAATTGAGATATAAACACCAGATATAATAAGAAGTCCGGTAAAGAAGGAAAGATAAATTATGGCATTACCCAAATCAGGTTGAAGAAATATTAATACCAGAAACGGCAAAAAACCCAATGTATAGCCGACAATAGAGACAGGACCCGGCTGATTATCTTTACTTAAGAACGAGGCGAAGGTGATGATGATCAACGGCTTTAATATTTCTGATGGCTGAAGGATAAAAAATCCAAAATCAATCCAACGGTGAGCACCGCGGATTTGGGGGAGGAGAAAAATAATCAGTAAAAAAATTACAGAAAAGATATAAAACTGGAAAGTATATTTTGGGATGAACCTAATGTCAAGTGAAGTGAACATCAGATATAAGAAGACACCAATAAGAGAATAAATTAACTGGGGACCGGCAAGATTGGGACTAGTGGACAGAAGTAGAAAGATACTGATGCCGGAAATACTTAATGAAGGCAAGAGAAGAAAAGGATCTAGCCTTCGGAAATAATTCATACCTTAATTATTTTATCATCGTCCCCTTTTTCCAATTCTACAGCCAGCGTTTCTCTTTTGATATAATCTGTATATTCCTCAGGCCAACTTTTTAGAGTAAGAATTATTTTGTCAGTTATTAAGAAACCCAAATCTTTTCGTTTGATTTGAATATTTCTGACCAGTTCCCTAGCTTCTCCTTCTTTATCAAGAAGGTCTTTTGATACTTTGACTTCTTTTGCCGGATAAATAAGGTTACCGTTTATAAAAAGGTTTTTAATGTTCAGCTCGGTTAAGACAATTTGCCAAAGTTGATCATTGACCTTTTTCAATCTATTGTCTGATTTTATTTCCAGTTTGATTAGAGGCTGGCGAACTTTTATTCCTTTTTCCTTTCTCTGTCTATGTCCTTTTTCAACTAACTTTCTTACCCATATCATTTGATTTTCCAATTTTTTATCAATCAATTGTTTATTAACAACTGGCCAACTAGAAAGATGTACGGATATTCCATCTGTCAGGTTAAGGAATATATTTTCGCTCAGAAAAGGAATAAATGGCGAAAGAATCTTGGATAAAGTCAACTGAATTGTATATAAAGTCCGATAACAGTTATTTTTATCTTCCAAATAATTGGAAGTCGGACCTACCCTGTCTCTGGAACGCCGGACGTACCACTGTGAGAGATCAGTAACAAAATCTTCCAAAGTTAAAGAGGCATTATGAACATCATAAATCAATAAAGAATCATTAACTGTAATTAAGATTGAATTTAATCGGGAAAGTATCCAACGATCGAGAAGGTTTGGCACAGTCAGGTAGTTTTTCTGATCAGGGATAAATCCGTCGATATTGGCATAGGTTATAAAAAAATTATAGACATTCCATAAAAGCAGGTGGAATTTTCTTCTGGTTTCGTCGGCTCTTTTAAAGCCGAAGAGAATATTCTGTTCAGGATCCTGCTTAACAAACATCCAGCGCATAACATCTACACCAATTTTATCGGCTGCAGTATTGAATTCGATAGCGTTACCCCAGGATTTATGCATAGGCCGACTATCCTCACCCAAAAGCGTGGCAAATCCCAGTACGGTTTTGAAGGGGTTAGTCTTTTCAAGAACAGTACCCATAACCAGAAGTGAATAGAACCAGTTTTTAAACTGACCAGGAAAAGATTCAGTGATAAAATCAGCCGGAAACCATTTTTTCCATTCAGATCTAGCAGTTTTATACAGAGGCGAACCCTGGTTGTTCTTAGTAATAGTGGAAAAACTTATTATCCCGGCATCCAGCCAGGGGTTGCCGACGTCAGCAATTCGTTCAACAGCGCTTTGACACTTAGTGCAGATTATTTTAACTTCATCAATCCAAGGTTTATGGGGTGAGTGGCCGGAAAACTTTTCCCAACCTTTGACGGCTTTTTTTTGTAATTCTTCTTTTCCGCCTATTACTTCAAAATAAGCACACTGTGAGCACTCATAGATAGGCAAAGCCAAACCCCAATAACGATTTTTTTTGGAGATCAACCAATCGTGCATGTTCTCCAACCAATCAAGTTCCCGTTGCCGACCAAAAGCAGGAAGCCATTTAATATGACGGCTAACGTCTTTCAACTGTTGTCTAAGAGTGCGTTTTTTATCGTCTGTGGGATCAATTTTATCCATAGCAATATACCACTCCTTGGCTACCTTCCAGACAAGCTCGGTCTTGCAGCGCCAGCAGCGGGGATAGCGATGTTTAATTTTTTGCGTTTTTAATAAAAAGTTACGACCTTCATTTTTTAAATAATCAAGAATTATTTCAGGTTGCCTTTTGGCATTTTTTCCTGATAACTGCCCAAAACCTTGCCGATAATCAGCATTATCACAAATTACAGGATTTACCAAAGGAAGATTAAGCTTTTTGCCTAATTTAAAATCTTCCTCTCCGGTTGAAGGGGAGGTATGTACCAGACCAGTCCCCTCTTCTATGCTAATCGGCATCAGCTTCTCATCGGTAACAACAACAGCATGAAACAATTCGGGACTTTTATTTTGGGCTTTGACGACATTAGGAAGATGATCATAAGGAGCAATATATTTAAGACCGGAAAGAGCTTCTCCTTTGACTTCTTTTACTATTTTAATATCAGATTGGGGAAAGACGGACTTAACCAAATCTTTGGCAACCCAATATTTATTTTGGTTAACTTCAACCAGCGAATAAGACAGGTCTTTCCCTACAGCAACAGCTGTATTGGCAGGAATAGTCCAGGGAGTAGTCGTCCAGACCGTGAGATATTCTTTATCACAGCCAATAATAGGAAATTTTAGATAAACAGTTTCATGAGATACTTCCTGATAATCTTCCGTTAAAATTTCGTGTTGGGAAATGGCTGTTTCGCATCTTGGACACCAGGGAACCACATCATTTCCTTTATAGATCCATCCTCTTTTCCAACAAACCTTCAAAAAATGCCAGATCATATAATTATTCTCATCCGACATGGTGTAATAAGAGTTTTGCCAATCCATGAAGTAGCCTAACCTGATGCTTTGTTTGGTTTGGATGGCAGCATATTTATAGACGCGTTCTCTACAGAGATTGACAAATTTAGAAATGGACTTTTCCTTGTCCCCGGCAACTAAATTCTCAATGTCTTTTTTGCTTTTTAAGCCAAGCTCTTTCTCTACTTCCACTTCAACCCAAAGACCCTGGCAATCAAAGCCATTTTGAAATCGCTGGTTAAATCCCTTAAGATTGAAGAAACGCTGCCAAAGATCTTTGTAAGTTCGTCCCCAAGCATGATGAACACCCATGGGATTATTAGCGGTTATCGGACCATCAAAAAAGGAAAACCGGTAGCTCGACCTTGTATTTTTATCGAGATATTTAGCCAGTATATTATTTTTATGCCAATAAGCTAAAACTTCTTGTTCCAATCTTACAAAGTCTACATGAGGACTGACTGGTTTGAACATAAGGATAATGAGGCAATTAATGTTTTCCCTGTCTTAAAAAGGCGGGAATGTCCCATTCATCTTCATCTTCCCCGTTTTCCGGAATTAGAGATGTATCCGAAATTCCTTCAGTATCCGCTTTGACGGACAGTTCTCTCAACTTTTTCTTAGTTTCATCAAAACCGGTTGCCACAACCGTAATTTTTACCTGATCGACCATTTGCTCATCAATTGTAGCTCCAAAAATGATATTGGCATCAGGATCTACAGAGGCAGCGATTAATTTGGCGGCTTCATCAACTTCGTTCATAGTTAAGTCAGTGCCGCCGGTCACGTTAAAGAGAATTCCCTTAGCCCCGTCGATGGAGATTTCCAAAAGCGGAGAAGAAATAGCCATTCTGGCAGCCGCGGTAGCACGGTTCTCACCAACTCCTGTACCGATTCCCATCAGGGCAGATCCGGCATTTTTCATGATCGTTCTGACATCGGCAAAATCAACATTGATTAAACCCGGTAAGGTAATAAGATCCGATATTCCGGTAACACCCTGACCTAAAACGGAATCCACTATTTTAAAGGCGTCCACGAGAGTCATTTTTTTATCAACGACATCTAAAATTCTTTGATTGGGGATGACAATAAGGGTATCGACTTTTTCCTTAAGGTTGAGGATCCCTTCGTCGGCAGTTAACATACGTCTCGTGCCTTCAAAAGTAAACGGTTTGGTAACCACAGCGACAGTCAAACCATTATTTTCACGGGCAATTTCCGCAATAATCGGAGTGCCACCGGTTCCGGTACCTCCTCCCTCACCGCAAGTTAAAAATACCATATCAGAATCAAGTAAGGCTTCTTTTATCTTTTCCCGGGATTCTTCGGCAGCCTGACGGCCGATTTCCGGATCGCCTCCGGCACCCAAGCCCTTAGTCAGATCGTCTCCGATTTGAATTTTGACGGGTGCGCTGCAGGTTAAAAGCGCCTGGGCATCAGTATTAATACCGATGAAATCAACACCCTGAACCTGGGTAGAATTCATCATAGAGTTGATGGCGTTACAGCCACCGCCTCCTATACCAACAACCTTAATCTTGGCAAATCTGGCAATATCAGGTTTTATTAACATAACTAAGGAAGAAATGATTTTACCAAATCAACTACTTTTTTGACAACTCCTTGTACCGGAGTACTATCCACATATTTACTTAACTTACTGATGGAGAATTTTTCCTTGGAAACAACTCCTGTTTTAGCCCCATAAATAACCAATCCTGCGGCCGTTGCGTAAGAAGGATTAATTACCTCATCGATTAATCCGGTTAAATTTTGGGGTATTCCCAGACGAACCTGCATGGCAAGATTCCGACGGGCAGCTTCAACAACACCGAGGGTTTCAGCACCCCCACCGCAAACCACTACTCCAGCAGGAGTTAATCCTCCAAATCCGCTTTTTTTTATTTCCAATCCAACCATGGTGAATATTTCATTTAAACGGGGCTTGATAATACCGTCAATTAAAGTTTTACGTGAGGCTTTAATTAATCCTTCGGGAAGATTTAAAGATGATAAATTTATATCCTCAGCGTCTTCCCCTTTATGTTTTTCTTTTTTGGTGGGAACAGCGGCTTCTTCCGATATGATCGGAGGAATATTTTTTTTATTTAAAAGAAGCTTGATATTTTCAGCACTTTCCAAGGATATTCTTAATCCTATGGCTAAATCGTTAGTAATATTTCTGGCACCAATTGGCAAGACGGATGAATAGGAAAGTGCTCCGTCAATATAAATACAAATATCCATCGTTCCAGCTCCAAGATCAACCATAACCACTCCTAATTCTTTTTCAGTTTCTGTTAGTACAGAGGATGAGGACGCCAATCCATTAAAAACAAAGCCCATGACGTCAATACCCACCAATGAGGCACACTTTTCCATATTTTTTAAGGCAGTTGATCCGGCAGTTATCAAATGAGTATTAACTTCTAATCTGACACCGGTCATACCGACCGGATCTTTAATCCCCTCCTGACTATCAACAATAAATTCCCTGGGCAATACATGGAGAATTTCCCTGGTTGAAGGCATGGAGACAGCCCGGGCGGCATCGACAGCTCTTTTAACATCATCCGGAGTTATTTCCTTGTGCGGTTCGGCCACAGCAACCACTCCATGAGAATTCTGAGAGGCTATATGAGAGCCACCTATGGAAAAAAAGGCAGAAGAAATTGAATAGCCGGCCATACGTTCGGCGGCCTCCAAACTTTGAACAACGCTTTTGACGGCATCTTCAATATCGACGATTTGTCCTTTTTTTATGCCCCGGCTCATATTAGTAGAAACGCCAATAATATTTAAATGGCCGGTTTCCGGAACAGAAGCAATAATAGTCGTTACCTTGGAACTGCCAATATCAATTCCGGCAATTATTCTCTTAGTCATTGAAGGCAATATTTGTTAATAATTGATAATTTTTTTTATTCATTTTTCAGAATGACAAGCGGTTTTTCAAAGCGGAAATCTATTTTACTAATAAATTTCCCCTCTATTCTAAACCTTGAGATAATTGTTTGTAAAGAGGCGCCGGTTGATAAAGGGTCAAAATTGTAAGGAAGCAAAACTTCGACAGAATCGTCAATCAAGACATTAATTTCCGAATTATTATCAACAAAATTTACCCGGCTGAGAAACAGATCTCCCTTATGCAATTCGTTAATTAAGGAGATAGCTTTTAACAGACGCCAATCAGGGGTTTTACCACTTAAAGTAACACTGGACAAGTATATCTGCGGGAAAGTGTCAACTGAGGTGTTATTTTCGGCAGGAAAACCTTCAGCGTCGATAAATAAAGGTTTATCGTAGGACATTAACCTGGCCACAGGTTGGCGCCAGGTTAATTCCAAAAATAAAACACCTGGAAATTTTTTAGTCAGCTTAACATTTTTTAAATAGATATTTTTAGCCAAGATCAGATTAATGATTTTTTCTGAATTTAGAAATAGTAGATTAGTTCCATTAAAAACAGATAATCCGCTTACTTTGTTATTACTGGAAATTAGATAAATTTTTTTGATTTTAAAACCTTCCCAAATAATATTTAAGCCGACCAATAATATTATTAATAGCAGAAAATAAAATTGACGGATTTTATTCCTCAACTGAAAAACCTCCAATATTAGTTATGTTTGTCAGAATCAAATCAGTTATTTTTTTTACCCCGGTAAATTGCCAATCCTGAAATACATCTGTATTCACTGTTTTAATATCTTTTTCCAACATCTTTATGATGGTCAATAATAAAATTTTACTTTTTAATTGTTGCTGATTTAAAACTTCTGCCAAACCTGCCTTGATTAGTATCTGGGCATTATCCCATTGTTCATTATAAGCTGCCCAGGGAAGCGGTATCAGAACAGCCTTCTTCCGATGGATTAGAATTTCGGCAACAGTATTAATCCCGGAGCGCCCAATTACCAGTGCGGAATTTTTGATGACTTCACCAACCTGATCATAATCAAGGTAAGGTATAAGATAATAATTCGGGGACTTAAGTTTAGCTAAACGATGATAATCAGCTCCTTGAGCACTTTCACCGCAGACATGAAAAATACGATATTTTTTTAACAAATTTGGTATGATTTCAAATAGAAGACTATTGATTGATCGTGATCCAAGACTCCCTCCTGTAACGTAAATTAAGGGTAATCGGGTATTACCAAACAGAGTCAGACCAGTATCATGGGGATTAATTATTGATTTTCTGACAGGTAATCCGGTCATTACTATCCGACTTTTTAAGGGTACTCTTCTGGTATTAGCGAATGATAAACAGGTAAATTTAGCAATTAAGGCGATAAAACGATTAGTCAAACCCATTATTCTAGTTTGTTCATGAGTGATTACGGGAATACCCAATACAAAAGCTGATAGACTGACAGGTAAAGCAACATAACCTCCGAAAGATAATACTAATACAGGTTTAAACCGCAAAAGATAAAATAAGCTCTGTATAAATCCTAATGGGATTTTTAACAGTGAATGTATCCACTGCCAGGAAAAATGCCGTTGTAATCTGCCAGTAGTAAGGGCCAGGAAGGGAATTTTTAATTTGGAAAGCGAGTTAAATTCCAAGGAAAATGTTTTATCACCCTCTAAAGCAAATTTCCGACCAATATAATAGATATTTAGATTCTTATGGCGGCGCAATTCTTCAATTACGGCCAAGGCAGGTGAAAAATGGCCGCCACAAATGAATAGAGAAATTTCACCCATGATTATTTTTTTCGGACCGTAAATTTACTAATATTGATAAGAATACCAATAGACATTAACGAAATGATAAGATTTGATCCGCCGTAAGAGATAAAAGGAAGAGGTATACCGGTTAAGGGAAAAATAGCCACCATGGCGCCAAGATTGATTAATATTTGAAATCCGAAAAGGGATAATATTCCGGCAGATAATAAAAGAGAAAATTTATCCGGGGAATTTTTAGCCAAAAGATAAATACGATAAAGAAAATAAATATAAAAAACCAGTAAAAAACAGGTTCCTAAAAATCCAATTTCTTCCCCAATGATGGCAAAAATGGAATCGGTGGTGGCTTCCGGCAAGAACTGATATTTTTGACGAGAGGCACCTAAACCTAAACCAAAAAAACCACCCGAACCTAAAGAAATTAAAATTTGTCTTATATGATACGAAGAACCTAATGGATCACTATTTGGATCAAAATACGTCATTAATCTTTGATAACGATATGGGGAAATAATAGACAAAAATATTATCGCTAAAACTACCCCTGGAATGAGTATCATAAAATGAGAGAGGGGAGATGAAGATATAAAGTAAACCACTAAAAATATCGTTGTTAAAATCACCCCCGTACCCAAATCCGGTTGAATAATTACTAAACCAACAACAAATCCCAATAGCAAGACGAAGGAGAATAATCTTCCTTTCTCTTTATTTGATAACCAGGCTGATAAATACAATATAAGACTAATTTTGGCAAGTTCTGATGGTTGAAATGTAAATTGGCCGATACCGATCCAGCGTCTGGCTCCCTGGAATTTAAGACCAATCCCCGGGGCAAGGACAGCGATCAGTGAAATAATGGTAATAAGCAATACAGGTACGGAGAGAAAGTAATATTTCTGATAATGGATACGAGAGAGTATACCCAAGAGGATAAAACCTACTACTGCCCAAATAATTTGATCTTTGACGAAATGGTATTTATCTGAAAAAGCTTGAAAGGCAGCTACGTTGGACGCTTCATAAATCATCACGATGCCAAAAACCGCTAATAATAAGGGCATCAGAACAAGTAAATAATCAACTTTTTTTTCTTGAGGCAAAAACTTTAGATACTCTCTTTTTCTCATTAACTTATAAAAGCCAGCCATAAACCGATCATGGCTAAAACTAAAGTGGCCAGCCAGGCTCGGAAGACGATAGTTGATTCATGCCATCCTTTTTCCTGAAGCCAGAGATGCAATGGAGCTACCCGCATAATTTTTTTCCCGGTATATTTTTTACTTAACAATTGAATAAGCGAGGTTAATATTTCCAATACAAAAATACCACCAATAATTATTAGAGAAAAAGATTTCCCCAATAAGAGACCGATAACGCTTAATGTTGCTCCGAAAGACAAAGCCCCAACATCCCCTAAAAAAATTCTGGCCGGATAGATATTGAAATAGAGAAAAGCGATTAATCCTCCGAGCCAAATAGCAATGAATAACGTTAATGGAGTATCTAAAATGGAATTGGAAATTACCCAAAAAGCAATCAGACAGATCAGCAAAACTCCCGTAGCCAGACCATCCAGACCGTCAGTTATATTAAAGGCATTGGCGAAGGAAATTATGACGAAAGTTGAAAAAATTACATAAAACACGCCTACCTGCCAAACTCCAAAAAAAGGGATGTTAATGATCGATATCTTGAGTTCATTAAAAAGCCAAAAAGAAATGAGGAGTGAAATGATGATCTCCAAAATTAGTTTATGCCTTAATTTCAGACCGAAAAAATGTTCTTTTTTGCCAAAAAATATCTTTTTTATATCATCATAAAGTCCAATTAATCCGAAAGATATAAAAGTAAAAAGCAGAATTTTGATTTCAACGATAATATTGGCATATATTGAAGTTATTGGTATCCAAAAGAAATATAAAACAGGAAAAGTCAGAAGGAAGAGTAACGTAGTAGTCAGAATCAGCAAAAATCCTCCACCGATGGGAATTCCGGCTTTTTGGCTATGATAGGCATCAAAAATAGGTGTCGGACGGTTTAAAGCATCGATGGTAACCTGAGGCTGCCTTTTAAATTTGAGTTTATAAAGAAGGTTAATAAAGGGTATGATTGTTGACGAATTCACCAAAAAAGAAATAATTAAAACCGCTAAAACAAATCCCATATTATAGAATATTAAAATAGAGAGTGATTAACTTAGGCAAAAAGATAGATAAGCCAATGATTACGGTTCCGATGGCCATAACCAAAACCATACCGGCTGATATATCTTTGGCAATTTTGGCCTCTTTTTTCCATTCATTGGTAATTAAATCAGTCATAGCTTCAACAGCAGTATTGATCATTTCGGCTCCCAAACCAAAAACTATACAAATAATCAGAAGTAACATTTCCAAGCGGGAAATCTCCAAAAGAAAGGCGAACAGAAGGACTAAGGCAGATATCGAGAGATGTATTTTGAAATTCTGTTGCGTAGAAAGAGCCCAATTGATGCCCCGAAGGGCATTTTTAAATGACAGGTGGTAATGTTTTAATCTGGTAAGAAAATATTGATGAGTTGTTGGCATTATATTAATTATTATAGAACAACTAATAAAAAAGATGGTAAATCAGATTTCAATAACCTTTCATTATTTTTCTGAGATATTCTACAGTATAAGTCTTAAGGTAGGATAGTTTATTAACAGGCAAATCCCGGCAATGATAATATTCAATAATTCTACCACCAAACCCTTTCTTAAAAAGAGTTAAATTATTCCAGGGATGTCTATTTCTGAAAGGAGGGGCAATTCCCCAAAAATTATACATTTTCATCTGTCTTTTTTTAGCTTGCCGAATTGCCTGCCATTGAAGAAGATAATTAACTGGAATTTTCTGCTGACGGGAGGCGCTATGATGATATATAGCCTGATTCTGATAAAAAATTATAATAGCCGCCGACAGAAGTTTTTTCTGATAATAACCTTTAAAGATAAGCGCTTGATGTTGGCTTCCGAAAATTTCAAATTCCTCCTTGATTCCCTGATGTTTAGCGAAATGTTGACGCTTGGCGGTCAAATGATAAAGATCCAGAAATTCGTCTAGATCTTTCCGATCAGCACTGGTATTTATAACAATATTATTTTTTAATGCCCAACGAATCAAATAACGGGTTGTTTTTCTCATGCTTTTTAGCAGGTCATCTTCACTTTTATCAAGATCAAGCACCCAACAATACTCCCCATCTAAACTGGCTATAGGAGAATTGACAAATCCCATCTTATTAAACAGCCGATCCAGATTATTTTGCGGCAGGACTAACGGGCTAAGACGGACAAAAGAAGCTTTTTCAATCTTGGAAAGTTGAATTAAATAATTCTTTAGAAAGTATAAGACAGGCTTATCCCATTGAGATAAAATTGGACCGTGTCTTATATGTAAAAATATTCCACGGCGGGCATTAACTTTAACAAGCTGAAATATGCCTATTAAAACATTATTGTCATTAAAAAGACCGTAACGGTTGAGAAAAAGAACTTTTTTATCCCTTGTCCGGTTGATTGTTTCACCCCAATTCCATGACTGAAAGAAACTCTGCGGTGAATGAGAGGTGATAAATTTTTCCCATTGATTTTTATCGTCTATTATTTTTATCCGCATATTTTCTAATTAATTCGACGATATACCCCGAGTCTTTATCAGTCAAAGAGGGATAAGTAGGTAAATTGAGAGAAAGACTGGCCATTTTTTCTGCATATTCACTCGACCCTTTAGTATAAGCTATTTTATCGAATTCTACACCGGCAGGATCGATTACATTGGCATACCATAATCCAAGAAGGATATGATATTGACGAAAAAATCGATATAGTTTATCCCGGTTTTTGACTAGAATATTGAATCTGAGATAAATAGCCTCTTTATTGTCCGGAGGCAGGAAAATATTATTGATATCTTTTAACTGTCTAAAATAGAAACGGGCAATTGCCTGACGACGGACATTAAATAAAGAAAGTTTCTTAAGTTGATGATAAGCCAAACGGGCTAATGCATTGGGTAATTTGTAAGGTATGAAGGATGGTAAACCTCCTGTTAACTCTATAGGTTCAATTGGCTTGGAAAGGAGGGTAATTTTTTGAAAGCAATAAAGTATAAATTTCCCCAGATAATAATTGTATAAAGGCAGAATGAAAAAAAAAGCCAAAGGGTGAATAACTTGCTTTACTATCCATTTATAATCAGGATAAGATAGACTAGAATAAATGTTTGATAGATTCTTTAAATTCTCAGATTTATTTCTGATAAAAGCAGCACCACCAAAAACGGAGGAAATGACCTTATCCCGCCCGAAACTGAAAAAAGCAGCATCGCCGAAACTACCTATCCTTTTACCCTGATGAGTAGCTCCTAAAGAATGTGCACAGTCTTCTATTAGTATGAGATTATATTTTTGAGTAATTTTTTTTATCATGTGAATTTGGGCAGGTATACCGAAAGTATGTTGAACAATAATTGCCTTCGTTTTATCAGTAATATATTGTGTTAATTGAGCAGGATCAATATTAAGACTGTTGTCAATATCGGAATAGACCGGTTTAGCACCAACCCAAATAATAGGATCGGGTACAGCTACACAGGTAAATGACTGGATAATTACTTCCATTCCCGGTCCGATATTAAAGCTTTTAAGAAGACAATATAGAGCCGAACGGCCGCTATTAAACAAATATACCTGGTTCACCTGAAAATATTTCTTAAACCAGGAGATGACTTTTTTTTCCCAGCTACCCTTTTGCCAATTATAAATGTTTAAAAGGCTAGAAGCGGCTTGTCGAACATCATCAGGCTTAGTATTGGGAGATAAAGATATGGCTATTGGTCTATCGAACATTATATTTTAATAAAAAAAGAAATCCACTTGAAGGATTCTTTACCGGCAAAAAGTATAACAGAATCATAGGTTAATTCTTCGCGGATTCTTGTGACTGTCTTATTATCTGCTAATAATAGTTTGGCAATTCTTTTCTCCGAGTGGTTTATTCCGGACAATAAATCAGGATAATTATTGAGATTAGTCGTAATCAGAAAATGGCAGATATCGCCGGCTTTTTTGCCAATATTTTGATGGAACTCCCTGCTTTTATTACCTAATTCTATCAGAGGATTTAAGAAAATTACCCGCAGACCATGATATAACTTAAGATAATTAATCGCTGACAAAATCCCTTCATAATTAACGTTAAAGGTATCGTCAATCAAGGTAAGATTCTTAGTATCTCTGACTATTTGCATGGTTTTAGCCGGCGGGGTTATGGTCGAAACCTCTTTTTGGATAACAGGCATTGACACACCCAATAGATTAGCAGCAGAAATTGCCAGGACAAGATTGTCAATATTCTGTTCACCGATAAGGTTAGCTTTAAAGTGGAAAAGACGGTTATTTAATTTCAAATCAAACTGAAGAAATGTTTTATTTATCTGCCGATTTTTTGTCATTTCTGATTTGTTAATTAACAGCATATTATCCAGCCGTTTCTTTGCTTTAACGATCATTGGTTTTAAAAGCGGATCGGGGCTGTTAATGATTGCCAATCCACCTGAGGGTAGACTGTCAATGAGTTCAAACTTAGCCTTAATAAGGTTTTGCCGGGATCCGAATAAATCAAGATGTTGTGAGCCAAGAGCAGTAATAATACCAGTGTGAGGAGAAACTAATTGACAAATTTTATTGATTTCTCCCCTTCTATAAGCACCCATCTCCACTATAAAAAAATCTATATTTTCATTTAGATTTAGATTAATATGGCGGGCAACGGACAGGTCGGTATTAAAACTGCCAGGGGTGGCGGAAACTTTATATTCGGCAGATAATATTTTTTCTAGAAATGTTTTAGTTGAGGTTTTACCAAAACTGCCGGTGATAGCAATAACTTTGAGTCGGGAAAGACGGCGGATTTTAAATTGGGCTTGTTTATAAATAATCAATCTGAAAAAGTGGGAAGGAAGATTGAAAAACGTAACCGATAAAACAACGGAAGGGGCTAATATTTTATCAAGCAGCGGACCAAGAAGAAGCACAGACACCCAATAAATATTAATTAGCGGGAAAAATTGAATACTTAATACCGCTATGATAATTAATACTGATTTAGGTGTAAATACGGGCAGACGCCATTTCTTTAAATACAAATCACGGATTGACAAAACAAGTTCTAAAATCCAGGTGAACCAAAACAGATAAAAAGAATAAATAATTACGGCAAATGAAGGAATTTCTCCTCTTAGGCGAGAATTGAAAATGGGAAAAATATAAATTAGTATGAATAAAATCCACTTAAAAATTGAGAGCTTATTGAATATTAACTGCCGGCCTTGATGGGTTTTTAAAAAAGACCAAAAACGGTCCCAACGATATTCTTTTAATTGCCAAAGATAAGTCTGATAGAACACCTGCCTGAGGGAGCGAACAATAAAAGCTAATAAAATAATAAAAGCGATAATACTAATCATTATTTATTAATTACAGGTCTAAGATATTTGATAAAAATATCCGTGTTCTCGTAAACAAAAGCGTGACCAACACCATTGACTATAATTAGACAGCTTTTGGGAATGAGACGTTTCATTTTTTTAGCAATTGAAATGGGTACAAGCGAATCCTGCCTACCCCAGATTAAAAAGGTAGGAACAGTTATTTTTGCCAACAGAAAAGTAAGTTTTTCGCTGACCACATTTTGGAACGTTTCCCTCAGATGTTGATCCGTATGATAAAAATCAGAAGCTCCGGCTAATTTATAGAGAACTTTTTGGGAAATATTTTTGAAAACGGATAGAAAGGGCAGACTAAATATTAGTTTTCCTAATTTTGCCAGCAGGAGAAAAAAAATAACTTTTTCCCGTGGTACAGGCGGAATACCAGGAACTCCTGTCAGGATTAATTTATTTATTTTTTCAGGATTTATAACGGCCAATTTTATCCCAATCCGACCACCGAATGAATGACAAATAAAATTTGCTTTATTAATATTATTTTGTTTTAAAAAATTAACGACAAAGAATAAATAATCATCCAGTTTAAACGACTTTTCCGGTTTATTTGATTTTCCAAAACCCGGCAGGTCAGGACAATACACCCGATAGCCCATCTTAGACAGAGAGTTACTAAGGGAGGTAAATTTTTTACTGTTTAAATTCCAACCATGGAGAATGACAAACGGGATTTTTTTCATATCCGACAGAGTTTTTCTTGACGGTAACAGATTTAGCAAGATTTCTTGATCTTTGAAAATTTAAAATTTAAGTTTTAAACGGTTCACTTCAATGTTATTTAGACCGCTGTTTATTCTATTTTTTACGATATTAACCTTACCGTTTTTTAATTCCATAAATTGATTATCCGGCAGGTCCTGACTTACAACCATTCCGCTGCCAACATAGGAATGACGGCCGATCTTGATACCAGGCATTAAAGAGGTATTAATGCCTATCCGTGACTCACTACCTACAACAACGCCTAATTTTGTGCGGCCGGTGTTAATTTTCTTACCTTCAATGACCGAATTAACAGTCTGGCCGTCCAGACGGTAATTAGCCACAACTGCACCTGAACCGAAGGCGCAATTATCCAAGATGACTGAATCGCCAACATAATTTCCATGAAACCAGCAATTATTACCTACAAAACTTCTGGCTATTTCACAATTAAAACCCACAATACAATTTTGACCTATCATCGATTCCCGAATAAGAGAATTCTGTCCAATGAGCGTCCCACTGCCGAGATATACCGGACCGACTAACTTAACATTCTCCAAGATGGTGACATTATCTTCAAGATAGACTTCTCCTTCTATTTTGACAGATTTATCGATTTTTACTTTTTTTATTTTAGATTTAATCCGGGAAAGAAAATATGAAGTTATATCCAAAACATGCCAGGGATATTTTAGATAACCCCAATAACCGTTATAAGATAGTAATTTAAATATCTGGCCGGCAGAAATCAGCTTATCTTTAGCTTTTTCATAAAGATCATCATCTTTAGTAGCACATTTCTCAATTGCCTCAATAAGCGATCGACTGTTGCGAAAGTAATCAAATACAAGTGATGCTATATTAGACTTGAGTTTGGCGGGGGGAGGCTTTTCAACTATCCCGGTGACAATATCATGGTCTGCAGTCAGATAGCCTAAGGGAGCGTACGATTTAAGATTTTTTCCCACCATAATTCCGTCAGGTTTTTGACGGTAAACGGTCATGAATTGCTGTAATAAGTAATCCTCGAAAACATCCGAGGGGCCAACAATCAGAATTGGCTGATTATCCACTTCTTCTTTGACAGAAAGAATTGCTCCTGCCATGCCTAATTTATTTTTCTGTATGACAACCTGAATATTTTGTTGGGAATTATCTGCCTTTAATCTGTTACAGAGAGCAACATTTCTGTAACTGGCGACCAGATAGAAGTTTTTTATTCCGATTTTAATCAACTGGTTTAGAGAATGCTGAATAAGCGTTGAGTTGAAAAAATTAATAAATAATTTATCTTCAATTGGCCATAGCCTTCCGGAATCGCCTGCTGCTAAGAGAATCGCTTTTAATTCTGACATATTAATTAATCTGACATACGTTTAATAAAAACGCCAAGACTGCCAAGGCGATGTTCAATATTTTCATAACCCCTGTCCAGATGATTAATACCATAAATGATGCTTGTTCCTTCAGCGATTGAGGCGGCTAAAACTAGTGTAGCTCCAGCCCTAAGATCAGCTACCTCTAAAACAGCCTCATGGAGATGAGTACGACCGCTAATTTTAACAGCCTGAGCAGAATGGTGATTACCATTCCAGTTAAAATTGTAAAAAGAGTGCGGATTGTTTACATGAGGATGATAATGATCAATTTTAGCACCCATTTTCCTCAGCTGATTAACATAATTAAATCTGTCTTCAAAGATGGTTTCATGGATAATGGAAAGACCTTCAACCTGCGTCATTAGTAAAGCCCAAGGAGCCTGCCAATCAGTCATAAAACCGGGATGAGGTTTGGTGACTATACGGGAAGGATTAAGACGGTTAACGCTTTTAAATAAGATTCGTTCAGAATCGATAATCTGATAATGAACACCGATTTTATCCAGACTTTTTAAAAAAACGGATAAATTAGTACTTTGCGCACCTGAAATAAGAATCTGACCGCCTGAGGCTAGGGCGCCAATGGCAAAAGTGACTACCTCATTCCTATCGGGCATTATCTTATAGTCGCAACCAGAAAGTTTTTTTACTCCATTTATCACTATTGATCTTCCTTTAAGTCTTTTGATCTTAGCACCCATCAGACAGAGTATGTTTATTAAATCATCAACTTCCGGTTCCAACGAGGCATTTTCTAAAACAGTCTCTCCCTCGGCTTTAACGGCAGACAGAAGAAGTGTTTCCGTACCGGTATGGGTATTTTTAGGAAATCTGAATCTTGTTCCCTTTAATTTATGACATGAAGCCTCAAAAAAACCATCCGCATATTTTATCTTAGCTCCCATTTTCTTTAATCCTTCAATATGCCAATCTACCGGTCTTTGCCCCAAACGACAACCGCCCGGATTAGGAACCTTCGCCTTACCGAAACGTTGCAATAGGGGTCCTAACACCATGGTGGCAGTGCGATAGAGTCCTCCCATATCCAAAGGCAGGCTATATTTATGTAAACCATCACCGCGGATATTCATTGTATGATTTGAGTAAAAACGGACTTTAACTCCCAAAAATTTAACCAGATCAGCCGTTCCGGTAACAGAGGTAATTAAGGGGATATTTTGGACATGAATATTTTTATCGGACAAAAGCCCGGCTAAAATTACCTTCATGGCCACATTTTTGGCACCGGAGACCGTAATTTCTCCCCTGATTTTTCTGCCTCCCTGAATAATTAATTTATCCATATATAATATAAAATTCAGATTTCATCTACTAAAACTACCTCCAGTTCCAGATTTACGGAAAATTTTTTTCTGATTTTATTTCTGGCCAGATCTATTAATTTTAACACATCTGAGAATTTAGCTTCACCTTTATTGATAAGAAAATTGGCATGCTTATCTGAAAACATAATATTACCAATAGTTTTTCCTTTAAGCCCCACAGCCTCCAAAAGGAAACCTGCAGAACAGGTGTAATTGGGAGTTGTTAATCTTATGGCCTGACTTTTTTCTATATTACGAAAGAGACAACCGGCGGTTAAACTTCCCGAGGGTTGAGTTTTTTGCCTATAGTCAAGAGCTTGTTTGGCAATTGTCCAAAGTTTATCTTTATTATTTTTTAGTAATGATATGGTAACGGTTAAAACAATATCTTTTGTTTTTTGAATAACAGAACGGTCATAATTGAAGCGGAAATAACCTCTGGGAACTTCGATGATACCTTTTTGAGGACGATATATCCGGGCACTGACAAGGGTATCTCCGAAAAATTTACCCTGTTTCAGGTTATGAGCATTAATCCAGATAGCCCCGCCAACCGTCCCAGGTTGGCCGAGGAAATACTCCAAACCGGACAGTCCCTGTTCAACGGTGTTTCTAACGAGTCTATTAATAGACACTCCACTATCGACTTCCAAATAGACTTTATCTACATACGAATTGGTTTTGGATTTTGTAAAACGCCTGCCGGTTAATCCTTTAAAACAGATATCTGCCGATTCATTTTTTATAACCAGTCCACGGAATCCCTTATCGGGAAAAATTATATTTGTACCACCGCCTAAAACAAAATAATTAACTTTGAATTTTTCCGCTATGGTGAGGGCATTGACTAAATCCTTAGAATTTCCGGCCTTAAAAAAAAGATCGGAGGGACCGCCAATCTTAATACTGGTATATTTTTTTAAAATTTCATTTATCAGTACCCTATTTACTCCTAATCTACTGATTATTTCCTGATAAGGTGAATTCATTGTTCTTTCAATAAATTAAGTATGGAGGGATGCCATTTATTCAAATTACCGGCTCCCATGGTGACGATAATATTTTGTGCTGTTAATTTATTTTTTAAAAGTTTCAAAGCTGTTATCTGGTTTTTTACGTAATAGGCATTATTTCTAAGACGGTTAATCCCGGCTACTACATCCAAAGAATTAATCGATTTATCAAATTTTTCCCTGGCCGAGGGAAAAATATCAGCTATCAAGACATCATCAGCCTTAATAAATGAAGAAACAAATTCCTCAAGAAGTATTTTAGTTCTGGAAAAGGTATGGGGTTGGAAAATAACAGTCAACCGATAATCGGGATACCAGTCTTTAAAGGCTGAAAGAGTGGCCTTTATTTCACTGGGATGGTGAGCATAATCATCATAAAGCAAAATATTATTTTTTTGTCCAATCAGTTCAAAACGTCGATTACAACCCGTATATTTTTTTAAATATTCCCTTATTTTATTCCAGGGCAAACCAACCTCTTGGGCAATAATTGAAGCCGCCAAGGCATTGAGAAGATTATGCCTGCCGGCAACATTAATTATTAATTCACCAAGACGGATGTTTTTACTCTCTATGGCGACAAACGATGTTTTACCTGACTGGAAATATTTTTCAATCCGATAATCAGAGGTAGGAGAAAATCCGTAGGTAATGACTCTGGAAGATTTAAATTTATCAATCATGTCAGCTACAACAGGATTGTCAAGACATACTATTAACGTTCCCCGATAATCCAATTTTTGGGAAAAATCCAAATAAGCCTTTTTAACTTCTGCCAAATCACTGAAACTATCAGGATGATCAAATTCGATATTAGTGATGACGGCAATTTTGGGGTTTAACCAAAGGAAGCGAGGCGTTCTATCGGTTAACGGGCAAGTCATGTATTCATCTGCTTCGGCGATGAAAAATTTCCCCTGACCATAGTGGCCAGCCGGTCCAATATTGTTTATAAAAGCAGTACCGATGGAATATGACGGATCGTAACCTGCCTCTTTTAATATAAGAGCAATCATTGAAGCGGTGGATGTTTTGCCATGACAGCCGGATACGGCAATACCGAATTTATCATTCATTAGCATACCTAAATAACGACCATGCATAAATGTCGGAATTTGCATTTTTTTAGCCTGAAGTGCTTCCGGATTAGTAGCGCCACCATGAGCCCCGGTTACTACAACCAAATTAATGTCCTTATTTATATGTTGCGGGGCAAAACCATGCAAAACTCTAATTCCAATTTGGTCAAGTATGGGATCGGTTGAGAATTTTTCTTCAACATCCGAGCCAGTAACCAGGTAACCTTTTTCTTTAAGATAAACAGCCAGGGCAGTCATAGCAACTCCTTTGATACCTACCAGATGAGCTTTGGGGGGAGTTTTTTTCATCATAGTTATTTGATCATCAATAAATTATAATTTCTTTGGTCGGTATGATCCCGTCGATACGAATAATAATCGTCAGAACAATTAGTACAAATATTAACATCGTCAATGCTATGTTGAAGAACTCCTTTATTTTTAAGCTGAAATATTGCTACCAGAGACAGGTTCAAATAATAATTATTTTCTTTTTCTTGAAAAAAAGGCTGGTCCGGGGCGATAATATTCATAAATTTCTTTATTAATGATTTATCCACTTGATAACAACAAACACCGATATGAGGTCCAATGCCTACTTTGACATTTATACTGTCAACCCCGTACAAAGAAAGTTCTTGAAAAGCGTTAGTTATTAAACCGGCAAATAAACTCTTCCAGCCAGCATGGAGTGCTAAAATTACTTTTTTATCAGGAGCATAAATAAAAATCGGTAAGCAATCAGCTGTTCTAATGGTTAAAATACACTTTTTGGAGGAAATTAATCCATCAGAGTTACGGTGAAAAATACTTTTTCCGACGATTCCGATTTTATTTTGATGCATTTGTCCGCAAGAAATGCTTTTACCAATTAACTTAAGAAAATTACCAGACCTACTTTCATAACGATTTAAAAAGTAATGATCAATTGATTTTTCTTTACTAAGAAGAGTTGACTGAACCATATAGAGCTTTTAAAACAGCCTGTTTTTCATCCCAAGGATATTCATCTTTACCGTAACACATTGATTTTTCATGGCCTTTGCCGCAGCAGATAACAGTATCTCCGGGCTTTGCCAACCGTCTAATGGCAAAATTTATAGCTTCCTGCCGGTCGGGAATTCTGAAGAAATATTTTCTACCATTATGGAAGTGTAATTTAGCATCAGATTTGTTCATTTCGATGACTTTTTTACTTAAGAGACCTTGAGCAATTTGGTTAATTATTGATCTGACATCTTCGGTCCGTGGATCTTCAGCGGTAAGCACGGTAATATCGGCAAATTCTCCCGCAGTTTTACCCATGATCGGTCTTTTTAAATAATCTCTTAAACCAGCGGCGCCAAAAACAGCGATAACCCGTTTCGGTGTAAATTGACGGACTGTGATAAGAACTTGTTTTAAAGCATTGATTTTATGGGCAAAATCAATATAGATTCGGAAATGCTTTTTTGTTTTTATTTCTTCCAATCTGCCAGGAACCCCAGGAAATGTTCGGATGGCCTTTTGAATATATTGATCACCAATTTTAAGAATTTTGGCTACTGTTACAGCAGCTAAAATATTGTATTTATTGTAGTTGCCCAACAAATGGGGATTTAACGGGATGTCAAATGTTTTAGAGAAAGGTTTCTTTTTTAGAGAAAAGGTTAATATATTGCCTGTAACCTTTTTTTTTAAATAGGAAAAATTTTCATCGTCTGAGTTAAGAATTGCATATTTGGCACCTTTTAATATTTTGGCTTTAGCGGAGAGATAGTTTTTCATGTTTTTATGATAGTCCAAATGTTCATGTGAAATATTGGTTATAACGGCAATATCAATATGAATTCCAGAGACGCGATACTGATCCAAAGCATGAGAAGTAACTTCCAATACAAGATAAAGACTAGCTGCTTTTTGTGCCTGATAAATAAGTCTTTGCAATTTATATGGTGAAGGGGTAGTTACATGAAATCCAGTATCCAGATGTTTTCCTTGCAGGTTGGCTTCAACGGTAGAGATGAATGAAACCGGCAAATTGGCTGTTTTAAGGATGTGATAAACAAGGTGGGTGGTGGTTGTTTTTCCATCAGTACCGGTAATTCCGATGACGGTCATTTTCTTGGCCGGAAAACCATACCAATAAGAAGAAAATAAGGCAGAAAGAAAATGATAGATATTTTTTAGATACTGCATTATTCTTGAAGGTTAATTATATCAGACGAAAGTGGAAGATTAAAAAATGGCCGGGATATTATAGTAGGATATGAGTTCTTTTGCTATATTAAAAAATAAGGGAGCGGCTGTTTCCGAACCCCAGGGTGATGAAGTAGGTTCAGTTAAGGTGACTAGCATAATTATTCTAGGATTATCAGCCGGGAAGAAGCCTATAAATGAAGCTATGGTCTTTTCCGTGTCATAATGTCCGGCAATGGGAATTTGAGCGGTACCGGTTTTACCCGCTATGCGAATTCCGACGGGCTTTAAAAATTTAGTTTCCCCTTTTTCAACGGCATTTACCATCATTTCAGTCACAATCCCAGCAGTTTCTTTTTTAAAAACGGCGGAAACGATATGAGGTTTTATCTTAATAACTTTTCCCTGACGATCTTCCAGCCGATCGACAAGATAAGGGGTAACCAATTTCCCTCCATTGGCGATAGCGGCTGAGACGCGTATCATTTGCAGCGGTGTAATGGCTATTCCCTGACCAAAGGAAGCGGTGGCATAATCTATGGGGTACCATTTATTAACATCCCTCATATGTGGAGTCTGTTCATCCTGTAAGTCGATCCCGGTCAATTCTCCTAATTTTAACCTTTCTAAATAAGAAATAAGATTAGCCTGACCTAGTTTTTCCATAATGAATACCATCCCGACATTAGATGAGAATTGGATAATTTCAGGTATCTTGATGAGCCCATGATACTGGTTATTCCAAGTTTTGATAGTGTAATTGCCAACTTCAACGGGTCCTGACTCCAGGAATTCATCGGTCGGAGAAACACTGTCTTGATCGATAGCAGCGGCCATAATCAGTGTTTTGAAAGTTGAACCAGGTTCATACGATAAAGCGATGGCCGGATTTTTGTAGCTTTCTTCGGAATATTGCTGACGTGTAGAAGGATCATAAGAAGGAAGAGAAGCCATTCCCAGTATAGCACCGGAATACGGATTCATTACAATAACTGTTCCCCGTGAAGCTCCGTATTTTTGAATACCTTCGGTTAGCTTTTCTTCGATAGTGAATTGGACAGTTTTGTCTAAATGTAAATATAAGTCGCGACCGTCCTCTGAGGGTAAAACCTGGCGGGATCCGGATAAAATCAGCCTACCCAAAGCATCTTTCTCCTCCTTAAGAATACCAGATCTGCCTTTTAATTGGTCGTTATAATATCCTTCAAGCCCAAAATATCCCTGATCTTTACCATTATGGTCTTTTCCGACAAAACCAAGAAGATGTGCTGCCATGGAAGCTTCAGGGTAAAATCTTTTGCTATCATCCACAAAACCTATGCCCGGCAGATTTAAATTTTTCAATTTTTCAACCGGACCGGTGTCAACTTTATCGGCAATCGGGATCCATTTGCTTCGATTATTATTTAATTTGGCTGATATCGAAGCTTCATCTATATTTAAGTTTGCAGAAAGTTTTCCAATAGCATCCTCTCTATTTTTAATATTTTGAGGTTCGGCAAAAACCAGGAAGGCAGGCATATTAATGACTAAGGAGCTGCCATCGGAAGTGTAAATACCGCCCCGTTTAGCTTTGATTTCGAGGGAGCGGTCCAATTGTGATTGGCTTAATCCTTTAAGAGATTCACTTTTGACGATCTGCCAATAAAATAAACGGTAGACAATAATACCCGCAATGATTATAAAAAGAAAAAAGACCAAAAATAATCTTTTCTCCATTTTCTCAGTCAATGAAGCCCGTTTTCGGCAGCCGCCAATGATTGAGGACCGTAAAGAGAAATAAGCGTTTTTTGTTGATTAAATCCCAGCAGTTTAGCTTTTTGGGTGATGGTCAATATTGAAGAAGCAGAGGCTACTTTTTGTGAAAGAAGAGCGTTTTCGTATTGTAATTTTTTAAGCATAGATGTTAAATTTTCGAATTCGCGTCCGGAAGTTGAATCGAAATTAACAATCGATACCTTCAGTATAATAAATAAACAGCTGATAAATACGGTTATAATAGTTTTAAACCTTAAACCTGCAATCATAATTTTTCTGCTACCCTTAATTTGGCGGAACGGCTTGAGGAATTTTCCCTAATTTCCTGATAATCGGGTATAACAGGTGACCTGGTGATGATTAATAATTCTTTGTTCCTGGCTGTCTGTTTCATAAATTTTTTAACCAATCTGTCTTCCAGCGAATGATAACTTATGACAGTCAATCGTCCACACTCTCTTAAAAGAGAGGCCGCCTGAGGCAATCCTTTCTCAATATTTATTAAATCCGAATTAACTTTAATCCGGATGGCCTGAAAAATCCTGGCTAAAACCGAATTTTTATTAACACCTTTGACGTTTTTAATCCCAGCCAGAATTGTTTCTCTTAATTTTTCGCTAGTCTTTATATCTCCTTTTAAGGTACGGGTGCGAACAATAGCCTCAGCAATTGACCGAGAATAGAGTTCTTCAGAATATTTTGTAAAAATTTCATAAAGTTCCTCCGCTTGGTATTTATTGACAATATCAACCGCCTTCAGTGCAGATCGTTGGTCAAACCTCATATCAAGAGGCTCATTCTTTTGAAAAGAAAAACCCCGATTTGACTGTTCTATCTGATATGAAGACAGCCCAAAATCAAATATAATACCGTCAACGCAGCTTATACCCTTTTTGGCGGCAATCACCGTCAGATCGGCGTAATTTCCATGGTATAGATCCAAATTAGCAATTTTTCTTTCCTTAAGAATCCTTAAAGGAAATTCATCCTTATCTATCCCGAGAACATAACCTTTTCTTTTGATTATTTCCAAAGCATAGCCGCCAAAACCTACGGTGGCATCAATATATGATCCGCCTTTTTTAATTTTTAAAAGTTCTATAACTTGGGGAAGGAGTACCGGACGATGATAATTATCTAAAATCATAGGCAGATTAATTTTAGCTAGGAAATCTCTGCCCGGTACTCCTCCCATTTATCTTTACTCCAAATTTCAAAATGATCGCCGGCACCGATAATGATTACCTTTTGATTAATCCCGGCAAATTCCGACATAGGTTCGGGAATAATAAATCTTCCCTGACTGTCTAACTCTATTAGAATTGCTTCAGAACACATTTTTCTTCTTAAATCCCGTCCCTGTTTATCTGAAAATAGCGGCCGCGAAAGCTCGGGTAAAGTAACTGTCTCCCAAGTTTTTTCTGTGAAGCCAAAAATACATTCTTCAAAGCCGATAGTTAGAACTACCCGAGGGCCGGCCAGTTCCTCCCTGATTTTTTTAGGCAAAGCCAACCGGCCACCTTCCATTAAATTTGGTTCAAACGAGCCTAAAAGCATAGGTATCTACAATCTTCACCATTTATCACCATTTAATACCATAATGCAACGGGCATCAACATTTTGTCAAGAGGGAACTGAAAGGAAGGGATTAATCAGTAAGATTACTTTTGGCCGAGGATGATGACAAAATCGTATTGGGAATCATCAGCAAGAGTTTCAATAGTCGAGGTGTCAAAATCTTTAGCCAAATCACTAATTACCAAAGGAAGATATTTTCTGCCTACTTCTTTTACCCTGATAACCGTCTTACTGTAGTCATCACGATCGGCATTGCCAATGGTAACTTCCCGGTAGCCTAAATCTTCAAGCTTTTCGGCACTGGATTTGGCAAAACCGGTTTTATCCGTTCCATTTAAGACTTGTAATTTAACATCACTTCTCTTTTGATTAGGATCGATAGTGGGTGAAGGAGTAACGGAGGGAGTGGGAATAACAGTCGGTGTCGGGCTAGGTACAGATAAAAACGGCAAACGGAATTGTCGGCTTTGGCCAATTAAAAGATAACTGCCGACAATTATGAGGAAGATCGCTGCAAATAGACCAGTTAAGACTAACCGGTTAGCAAAGAAAGCCGACAAACCACTTTTGCGGTATTCAACTATTGTCTGACCCAGCATTGATTCGTTGGAGGTAGCAGGCTCTGGGGAAGGTACCTCTTCAACTTCCATCTTAACAGGAGAAGGCGCAGGCTCAGGAGGGAACGAGGTATTTATGGTGGTTGGGGGGGCGGGAAGTTCTTCCACTTTTATATTTTTCAAGTCAACTGCGAAATTGGGTACATCAGACATTTTTGCCAGGTTAATAAGACCCAAAACCTTATCAAAATACATCAGAGGAACCCCGCCCGTATCGAAAGTGATTTTTTGCCCAGACAATAATTCTTCCAGAAGAGTACCCATTTTATAGACAGTTATAGAGGACTCTTCTGAAAGATCAGTTGCTGACAATTCCAGTGATTTTTCCCCGGCAATGATAAGTTTATTGGCAGTTAGATTATTTTTTTCATGTAATTTCTTGATTAAAGTTTTAATTTCAGCATTAATATTTTTTGGGGTAGCCTTTTTTTCCATGGTATCCAACGGACCATTTTCATCAAAAATCACCAGATTTAAAAATTGATTAATATCAAGATAAATAACTTTTTCGTTGTTGCCGATAAGAGGCTTAATCAGAGCATAAATGGAAAAAGCATTAGACGATAGAAAGGTTAACTTCAACGAAGCATTTTTTAAAGCTCTGGAATAAGCTAAGACTAAAGAGAGTGGAATAGCGGTAAAAACAATCTCTTTATTATCTTCGACGTTAATTTCTTTATAAAAATTTTCATATAGAGTGATATCCAGGGGAAGGAATTCTTTGGCTTTTTCGATAACTTCATCAGTGGTATTTTTTTTACCTGATAAAGAAAATCTTTTGATAATAACCTGGTTATCCGGTAAAACTGTACTGACTTGGTTGTCTTTTATTTCTGCAGGATAGGCGCTTTTTAAGAGTTCTTTAATGGTAGTTGCTAATTGATCATTTTCAAGTAAATCTTGATGGGGGGGTTTTTCCGAAAGAACTTTGCGTGAAACGGCCGAGATTTTTTCGTCCTTTGCTAATAATCCTTTTTTTGTGGCAATGGCTTCAATTGAACTTGAGGAGAGATGTAAATAAATCATCTTTTTATATTATAGTTTATTTTACAACTTGTAGGTATTCCAGTAAACAGAAACCCCGCTCTTGGCATTAAATTTAAGGGATAAATCAATACTTTCAACTGCTGAATCATAAACACATTTACCACTAGAGCACGTCCCAAGAACAATGTCATTCCTTTCCACATCTTTCTGACCACTTAGAATAATTTTACCCAGCACCCCTCTAGGTAAATTATTACCAGTAAGGTAGGTCAATTCATATTCAATTGATTCTACATCTGCCGGAATACCAGATACTCGCAAAACTACGGCACGATTATTATTTTGCGGAGTTAATTCAACCTTAATATCATCCGATATGGTAGGTAGAACTCTGGTAGGTGTTGGGGAAACAGGAACCTCCTGTTTATTATTTTTAAAACGACTTAAAAATAGAATTGAAGCAATCAGAATTAGGAAAAATAAACCTGCTGGTATAATAATTTTTTTCATATAGATGTTTGGTGTAATTGTTTAGTGAAAAATTCAATTAAGTTTTCTTTTTTTACTCTTTCCTGTTTGGTAGTATCACGAAATCTCACCGTCACTGTATTGTCTGAAAGTGTATCATAATCCACAGTGAGACAAAAAGGCGTACCGATCTCATCCTGAGAATAATAGCGTTTGCCTATATTCCCCCGAGAATCCCATGCAACATAATAATTTTTGGATAGAGATTGATAAATTTCCCTGGCAATATCCACTAACTCTTTCTTATTGGCCAGTAAAGGAAAGACAGCTGCTTTAAAAGGAGCAAGGATCGGATTAAGTTTTAAAATAACCCTGTCATTTTCTTCATGATAAGCGTCGATGAGAAAAAATAATGCTGCTCTATCAACCCCTCCCGATGTTTCCAAAACAAATGGAGTATATTCTTCATTAGTTTGGGAATCTTTATATGTTAATTTATGTCTTCCCAAATCCCAATCACCTCGGTGATGAATTCCTTCAAACTCTTTCCAACCAAAAGGAGAATTATATTCTATATCTGTGGCAAAACGCGCGTAATGTGCCCGTTCATCCGCCTTATGATCTCGAAGACGTAAGTGTTGGGCTTTAATACCAAGCTTTACATACCACATCATCCTTTTCTTTTTCCAGAATTCAAACAGTTTTTCTGCTTCTTTTTCGTTAGGTTTAACAAAATACTCAAGCTCCATCTGTTCAAATTCTCTGCTTCTAAAACTAAAGTTACCTGGAGTAATTTCATTTCTGAACGCTTTGCCTATTTGAGCAATGCCGAAGGGAATTTTTATTCTGGTAGAATTAACTACATTTTGAAAATTTACAAAAACACCTTGTGTTATCTCCCCACGAAGATATGCTTTAAGTTTGGGCTCAGTCGTTCCCAATAAAACTTCGGTCAGCAAATTAAAAGATTTAGGTTCTGTCCAATCAATTTTTTTACCTTGATGAATTTTCTCATGTTCTTTTTTTAAATCAACGTAATCTGCTCTTATTCTTTGATGACAAATCTTGCATTCAATAAGGGGGTCTGTAAAAGCATCCAAGTGGCCTGACGAACGCCAAACTGCGGGATTCATAATTATAGCCGCATCAATACCGACAACGTCAGGCCGATCGTAAACCATATTTTTCCACCACTGCCTTTTAATATTTTTTTTCAATTCAATCCCTAAAGGACCATAATCCCAAAAACCAGACAGTCCTCCATATATCTCACTACCGGGATAAATGAATCCCCTTCTTTTGGCAAGACTGATAATTTTATCCATCAAATCCATTTTTTTGTCATCTCGAGCGTATGCGAGAGATCTAGCGAAGCGTAATATTTTTATTTTACGGTCCGATTTCATTCGGACCTAGATTTCTCACTTTGTTCGAAATGACCCTATAGTAATTTTGATAATAAAACATTGCTCTGAATTTTTCTCTCACAAACTTCTTCCAAAACCGTATCCAAGACTCTACCAACCAATTTTTTATCCCGCGGAAGAAATCCCAACTCCATCAAGAGAAAATTAGCAAAATCCTCAGTTAATTTTATCTCATCGACAGTGAAAGCACTATTTAATATGTGCAAATCGGAAAGCAGACGATTAAAAATAAGAGATTGCTCTTCCTTTTCAGGAAGAAGTTTATTGATTAATTCAATCATTTTATAAGCGCAAGCAATCCGCGAAAGGTGTGTTTTTAGTTCAGAAAAATGATTTAGCGGTTCGACATCTGTAACAATATCGAAAGTTTTACCTTTGGCTAAATACAATTTTACATGGTTTAACAGATCCAAGTGGGGAGATCGACGACTGTTAATTTTTCTTATACCCCGGGCTAAGACAATCATAAGGCCCTGATCTTTTGATAAGACGGTTAAACGATTATCTGTCTCACCTATTTTATTTTTCCTGACAACCAGGCATTCAATCTTGTAAGATCTGATCATGGGATGATTAATGTCTTATCGGTTTCGAGGATGAATTTATCATGAAACTTATTAAAATTAACTTCAAATTCATCCTTATCGGTACCAGGCTGTTTTTGGATTAATAAAGTATATGGTTTCTGACTAATTAATTTTTTTGGCAATTTATATTTTACTTTTACTTCAGCTGATCCTTGAGGTTTAATTGTTAAAAATCCTTCGAAAACGGTTTTCCCTGTTTCTTCATAGGAAAGTGTAGGTTGTTCCGACCCAGTAAATTCAATCAGGGTACTTCCCAAGGGAACGTAAATTCTCAACCAATTGCGGAGTATTCCGTTAAGACATAACTGACCTGCTTCCAGATTGCAGTTGGAGGCAGGTGCCGGATTCTTGTAGGTCAGGGAAAGAGAGTTAATAATCTCTCCCCCTTCCCGATTAATTTCCAGTTTGGCAATATTTTCCACAAAAAGATTGGACTTTGCGCCTGCGAAGTTTACATTATTAACATGAAGATAATCACCCTCAAATTCTTTTATTCTCCCGGCGAAATTCAAAGATTCTATTCCCTTTTGAGCCTCTTCGTCCTTAAAATAGAAAAGAATGTGTTTTTGTTGGGCCTCGCTAAGAAACATCTGAAACAGCTTTCCCCAATATTGTGAAGGCGAAACACCCAGAGCCCTTTGCATAATCTGATAGAGGAGTGTTCCAATAATGCCCTTTCGGTCTTCACGAAGATAGGCTACCGGACGGGTGGCATAATCTTCCAGTTCATAGATGACTTTGGGACAATCACAACGAGCATCCAATTCCCCCCCGAAACTTCGTCCGGCAATACTAAATTCTCCAAGAATCTTAACTGTTTCAACCAGAACATGAGTATCGAGAGCAATAATTCCATTATATTGACCTAAGTCAACATCAGAATCGGACAAAAGCTTTTCGAAGGCATTCATAGATACCACAAAATCCGGTGATAGATTACTGTCTCTTAACTGATAGTTTTTAACATCCTTATGGTAAGTCAATATTTTCTCGGGAGCCGGAAATTGTCTTTTTTTGGCTTCGTCGAGTTTATAAATATCATCAGACCTTTCTACGGTTAATTTGCCTTTATCAACTTTGAAAATGGCAAAAGCCGTCATAAATCCGCCTGTTGCTCGGAGTTCGGCATCATTCTGAAAGATAATCAGATATCTTTGACTTTCCCTCACGCCTAAAATTTGGGGCAGTTTTTTCAAAAAGGGCTGAGCCTCAACGAAAAGATCTGCTGTTTGGCTGAACAGTTCTTTACCTTTGACCAATCTGTCTCTTATTTCCCTGTTACCTATTTTTTGGGGATAGCGGTTGAAATCAACTACTTCAATTTCTTTTTGAGCGAGGGTAAGTTTGGCGGCAATTTTATCAATATTAGGAATAACTTTATCGATTGTCTCGATAGCTGTTTTTATTCTTTCATCAACTGTACCGGCAACAAATTTTGATTGACCTTTAAGGCCTAATAAATCGGCATAAGGAATGATTGTATTAACAGATTCCTCCAGAGCTTGAACCGAGTAAATGGCAGCCGAGATCAAATGACGAGAGTCTCTCTGGTATGGGCCGATAAGGGGAAAAAATGAAATCCAATTCAGTCTCTCTGCCGAATTGTCCAATTCATTTAAATCTTTTTTTAATTGATTAAGATTATTATTGACACCCTCCAAATCCTGATTTTTACCGGAGGTATAGACGGCGTTAGCGCTAATTCTGACACGTTGGACATCCTTTAAAAGCTCCCTTACGGGAAAATAAATTGCCAAAACCAAACCCAGTATTAGTCCTACTATCAATCCTAGAGTGAGGAATAAGCTTTTTTTTTGTTTTGCCGCAGCGGGAATATTATCAGTGAAATTTATTTTAGTAAATCCCAGAACGGAATTAGCCATCTTAAACTGCTCCCTTGCCTGTAATCATGGCCAGGGGTGTTTTTAAAAGAATTTTAATATCATACCACAAGGATCGTTTGCGAACATAATCAGCATCCATAGCAATCCGTTTATCAAAATTGACTTCCGACCGGCCAGAAACCTGCCAATAACCGGTTATTCCCGGTTTGATTGAGAGAACTCTTCTGACTAAGGTTTTGGTAGTGGGATATTTTCTTTGCTGATTTTCGAGTTCATCCGGATAATAAGCCCTGGGACCTACCAGACTCATATCTCCTTTGAGAACATTAAGAAGTTGCGGCATTTCATCCAATGAATGCTTTCGCATAAATTTACCAAGAAAAGTCACCCGGGGATCTTTCTTTAATTTATAACTATTTCTTTTGTATTTTGCATAAAGAGTTGAAAATTTGGGATCATGCCTTAATAACATATGGGCATTGACGATCATTGAGCGAAATTTATACATTTTAAACAACCGACCATCCTTACCTACTCGTTCAGGAGTGTCTGCAAAAACTGGACCGAATTGATCAATTTTAATTAAAATTGCTAAAATGAGACAAAGCGGCGTAAATAAAACCAATAAAACGGCGGACAGAACAATATCGATTATTCTTTTGGCAAAGCTATCATATAGTTCTCCCCGAATAATTTCCATATTTTGCGGCAATCAGACTAAGTGTTGATTTTCCGATTCACCTAATCTCTCCACTAATTTTTTTATTTTAGGAACTGAATTCTTATGACAGACTAAAACAACATCATGAGTATTGACTACTAAATAACCGTTAAGATCAATGGTAACTACTAACTGATCCGTATAATTATAAACCAGGGAATCCAGACAATCAGTGACTACCACTTTTCCTCGAACGACATTATTATTCCGTGAGGTTTGCAGCGCTTCTTTTAAGGCTTCCCAAGCACCTATATCACTCCAGCCTAAATCAGCCGGGATAACGTAAGCCATAGCTGGGTTTATTTTCTCTAGAATAGCATTATCAAAAGAAATTTTAGGCATCTGCGGATAAATTTTATCTAAAACGCTCTTAAAATTATTACTGACTGCTTTTTTTAAATCGACCATATGGCGGAAAATTTCCGGCTGAAATTTTTTAAAGAGCGTCCAAAGGAAAAGCGGAGTGGTGACAAAATAACCAGTATTCCAGGCATATCGTCCACTTTGAAAATAGCTTTCCGCTTCCTTTAAATCAGGCCGGTAGAAAAATGAAGAAAAAGTATAAAAAGGTATATTATCGATTGTTGTGGCAATTTTGCCAAACTTGATCCAGCCTAAATTTTGACTGGCAAATCGGGGTTTTTGGCTAATAAAAATCATTTGCTGGGGTTTTTTAGAAATAACTGAACGACAAACCTTGAGGATTTTTTTGAAAACCCCCATGTTTTTAATCAGATGATCACTCCAGAGTATAACGATCGGTTCCCGGGGATATTTTTTGACAAAAATCGAAGTAATTAAGGCAACGGCAGGACCAACATCTCTAGTTTCAGGTTCGACAATAATGTTTTCCTGTGGAAGAAAAGGTAATTGTTTCTGGACCGCGGATAGATATTTATAATTAGTTGATAAATAGATATCTTTCCAGTCAAAATCCGGTAAAAGTCTCTCTATAGATAATTGGAGTGTCGACTTGTCATCGATAACCGCCTCAAATTGTTTTGGTGAACTTCTTCGGGAAAGCGGCCATAGTCTGGTTCCGACACCACCGGCAAAAACAATGGCTTTCATAATAATTGATAATCCAAATAATATTGGTAAATTTTTTGTTTCATTTTCCGAATAAATATCTTCTTAGAAAAGCGAAGTGAATTATTCCTACAGATTTTTGGATCAAAACGATTTTTCAAGAAAGCTTTTATGGCTTTAATTAAAGCCTTTTCATTTTTATTATAGTAGAATAAACCAGTCGCTTTATCTATTATACTTTCAGTTGCACCACCTTCCTTCAAAGCGATTACCGGTCGGCCACAAGATTGCACTTCAAGAGGCGTTAAACCGAAATCTTCCATACCAGGAAAAATAAGAGCCAGGCAATTTTGATAATACCAACACAATTTCTGATCTGTCAAACTTCCTTCGATAAATTCAACATTTTTTGGCGCAATTTTCTTAAGTCTTGCCTCATCAATACCTGAACCGATGATTTTCAACCGGAATGGCAAATATTTAAAAGCGGACACAGCATAATCTAACCGTTTATAGGAAACTAACCTTGAAACAATCAAAAAATAATTTAAGAGAGGGGGAGACTTAGGCAAGACGAAAGCATCGGTATCAACAGGAGGGTATATTACTTCACTTTTTCGATGATAATAGTGGGTAATCCTTTTTTTTACCGTTTGGGAAATGGCTAAATAGTAATCAGGTCTTCGTGAAGAAATAATATCCCAGCGCCTCATGCTGGGAAAAACCATTTTCATACCATAGCGGACTAACGGATTTAATAGTCCGAATGAAGGTTGTCGGTAATATTCTTTAAAGCCACTCCATAAATATCGGGTTGGCGTTAAATTATAACAAATATGAAGTGTATCCGGTTTGGTAATAATACATTTGGCATCCTGAGAGGTAATACTTATGACAATATCGAAATCGTCAAAGGAAAATTTTTCAAAGATATAAGGAGTAATAAGTGGTAAAATTTCCTGCAAACGGAATGAAGCGGGAAGAAATCTTATAAATGAATCTTCAATCTGAAAATGGTAAGCCCACTTAGCGCTTTTTTGATCATAGATAGCAGTATAGAGAGGAGAGGAAGGCCAAATTTCTTTTAAGGCAAGCAGGATTCTTTCCGCACCGCCGAATTTAACCACGCGATCGTAGACTAAAGCAACTTTTAAACTGGTATAATCAGCCGCCTTTTTTTGATTCATTGTTTTATTATTTATCCTTTTTTATTTCCAAAATCTTATAAGGATAGGTCATGTTGCCTAAATAATAGCGTTCTTCCAATAAGGGGATATTTTGTTTCAAAAACTTATTAATGATCAACCTGAAGGAGTTAACCGGAGAACTAATTTTATTAAGCAATAAGTAGTCTCTATCAGGAAAATAAACGGCATTGAAGATAGACATCTTGGTATCAATTTCCGACTTTTCCGCTTTTTCCCAATCAAAGTTATTTTTATCGTTTTCATATCTATTCGGATAAGGCCCTTCATCAGCCTGAAGAATAATTACTGAATTGGGTGTTTTTTCCAGGATGGCGTTGACGAGAATTGACAACCTGGAATTCAAAAAGACGAGTTGATCCAAATATTTCCGGTTATTATCCAGCAATTTATCCTTATCGTCTGTCAAAAATCCTCCCTCAGCGTTAAAAACAAAAGGCTCGTGAGGAATTATTAAATGAGCAAAAACAAAAGTAGGCTCTTTATCTTCTGCCACTTTTGGAAGTTTATCTAACTGATAACGAATTCTTCTCCATTGTGCATATCTGGTATCTATAAGAGGCAGTTTAAATTCTCTGGCTAGAGGAAGGAAAACAGTATTATTAATTAAAACTGCCGAAAACTCAGAGATATAACCTAAATTGACAGTTATATCAGCCAACCTGTTTTTACTGGTCGGCCACCACCAGGATCCGAAATGATAATAGCGATAACCGAATTTTTTTAATATGCGAGCTAATTGCTGGTTTTGAATCAGGTCAACGATAGGCATCCAATCCTTACTTTCTGCATCATTATTTTTTATTAATTCGTTTAAATAATTCAAATTAAGAGATGAGGCGATGGAATGAGCTGAAGAATAATAATTAGCCCAACTGCCATTTATTATTTGGAAGCCTTTATCCTGTAAGTACTGTAAAAAAGGGGAATTGTCATACTGATAAATATTTAAAAGAGTATCGGATGCGGCATAGCGATCGAGAA
>Ga0155407_135_pt1 | contig 32696 bp, 34 predicted proteins | sample RifCSPhighO2_02_FD_106375 | JGI IMG/M metagenome (GOLD analysis project Ga0155407, IMG submission 106375) | Candidatus Gottesmanbacteria bacterium RIFCSPHIGHO2_02_FULL_39_14
TCCGTCCGTCAGCCTCTCTGCCATCTGATTGGCATGGCGGGCCAGTTCAAAATATAAATTATTTTTAAAAAGTTCCAGAAACTGCACGCTTATACTTCTTCCTTTTGCCAGTAATGCTCCTCTTCTTTTTAAGTAATATCTGAAATCTTGTCCTAAATTTTTATTTAAAATAACAATCGTTTCACCCAAAAGCGCTCCGTTTTTAGTTCCTCCTATATAAAAAACATCAACCAATTTCGCCACTTCCTCTAATGTTAAATCAGATTGTATTGAGGTTAATGCTGATCCCAGCCTTGCACCGTCTAAATAAAGGTATAAGTTATTCTTTCTGCAAAATTCTGATATATCTCTTAATTCCGCTTTTGAATAAATCGTTCCCAATTCGGTTGCCTGGGAAATAAAAACAACTTTCGGCTTGACCATATGTTCATCGCTATGAGCTTCAATTATTTTCTTGATTAGAGAAACCGTTAATTTTCCGTCATTGCTTTCAACTGTATTAATTTTATGCCCCACACCTTCAATAGCTCCCGCTTCATGGATATTAATATGACCGGAAGTTGCAGAAATGACAGATTCATACGGTCTTAATATGGATTCAAGAACAACAAGATTTGTCTGTGTTCCCCCCGAAACAAAATGAATATCCGCATTATCTTTATTTATCGCTTTTCGAATAACTTTCTTAGCCTCAATGGTATAAAAATCTTCTCCATATCCCATTTCTTGTGTTTTGTTGGTTCTTTCTAAGGCTTTTAAAATATCCGGATGCGCCCCTTCCGAATAATCATTGAAAAACAAATACTTTTTCATATTAAAATCAAGTATAACAATTCTATTTTACAAAATAAATTTTTATTTAATAAAAGAATAGTTATATTATTAATTGCAATCTATATTATAATTTGACATTAATAATATTAATATTATATTATATTAATATATGGTATACACAGTTGCAGTTACTTCTCAGGGACAAGTTAGTATTCCAATTGATGTCCAAAGAAAACTAGGATTTAAAAAAAACGGCAAAGCCTCTCTAAAAGTAGAAGGTAGTAAAATAATTATAGAGCCTGTTTCGGATTTCATGAGTTTAAAGGGTAGTTTAGAAAGCTCCAAAAAACCGCTATCGTCTACACAAATACACGATCGATTTTCCCGCTACCTGTCAAGTAAAAACCGTTCATCCGAATGAAAAGCATTATTCCGGATGCCAATATCTTTATACGTTTTCTTCTTAATGATATTCCTACTCAAGTAAATAAAGCAGAAACCATCTTCCAACAAGCAAAAAAGAAAGAAATAGAAATAATTGTTCCTCAGATAGTTGTATTCGAAATACATTTTACACTAGATAAATATTATCAATTCGACAAAAAAGATATTAACGAAAAAATAAAAGCAATATTATCCGCAGATTACTTTATAATTGAAAAAAGAGCTATTTTTTTAAAAGCATTAGAATTTTGGCTTTCAAACAATATCAGTTTTCCCGATGCTTTTCTTATTTCATTTTGTGAAGAAGTTAATGGAGAATTATTCTCTTTCGACAAAAAACTAAATAAATTAAATTCCAGATTAAAAGTCAGTAGGATTGATCGCTTCAAAGGTATAGCCAAAGGTGTATATGGCAAAGGTGAAGAATACATCGGAAAAGAAAGATAAACTTGGAAGAAATAATTATTTCTTAAGAAAATTATATTTTACAATCCTGATTATAGAATATTGCCAGATATTACCGAATTTTACCTGAAAAGTATTTTTCCCTGTCGGAATTTGACCAAAGAAATCATTATCAGGCAAAGCAAAAGTATGTATAACGGAAAACCAAAATGGGCAAAATTCCAGGTTTTTATTGCCAGAAGTGTAATTATCGCGTTAATTGCCAATAACTGATAAATTTGGTAACTCTCACTTTCCGGAATATTATAAGCTTTTATAATGGTTGGTATTCCTGCAGCCCCATCGGCAAAAACACTAAATATTATGGCTAAATTGCCGTTTTTTGTTACCGACCATAATAGCAGGCCGAATAAAGATAAAATTCCACAGAAAATATCCAATTTCCTTATTTTCCAATAAGCCTTTTTATTTACAAAAGTAGCAATAAAAATTATCAGAGGACCAAACCCGACGACAAAAGTCAGTAAAGACACCAGTCTCACACCCTATTTAATTTCAGCAACAAAGGCAATCAGCGGAATCAGAGCCCATAAAAACCAGGTTACCCTATTTGGTTTTATCTTGCCTTTTACCGTATCGATAGCATAAGTTAATTGTCCGATCATACTTAAAAAAGCACCAATTATTACGAATCTCTCATCAATCATTGTTTTCAGCGAGAATGTTTTATTATCTTTACAATTCCCCGACCACAATGAAGTTCTACTACATCACCGTCATGTATTACTTTTGTAGCAATTTCAGTTCCGACTATACAGGGAATTTTAAGCTCCCTGGAAACTATTGCTGCATGTGACAGCATGCCTCCGGTATCCGTAATAATTGCTCCTGCTTTTTTCATTCCTATTACAAAATCCGGGCTCGTCATGGTTGTCACCAGTATATCTCCGGGATTAATTTTGTTGATATCTTTAATTGTTGGGACGATTTTTGCAGTACCCCTAAAGTAATATGTCTTCCCAATCGATGCCACTTGGCCGTGAATAATATTTTCATTAATATCACTTACATTTAAAAACCGGTTACTCAAGGAATTGGCATTATCTCCTTCAAAATAATTTATTTCGCGATCAGTACAGCTTAAAGCAAAACACTTCTTTCTTAATTGTACAAGTTTGTTATCATATCTTTTAAATATTTGCATCAGTTCAACGGGTAATAAAAATTTTATATTGTTAACAGATAAACCGGTTCTATTTGAGATTTCGTGAACGAATAATTCCAAATAGTGTTCGCTTCGAAAATTGATCATTTTCCGTTCATCCATTAATCTGCTGAATTTTTCAACCATGTAGGCAGTAAATTTATCGCTATCGGTAATGTTAATATTTTTGAAAATCCGTTCTTTCTCTAAACTGATATTCCGTGGATAATCACCTATTTCTGATAATAATTTTCGCCAGTTTTCTTTAGCAAATCTATTCATTTCACTCAAAAAATAGTTCTTAGTTAAAATTTTCCCTCTGGCATAACTGTTTAGGATCCAATAATATTTTTTTTGGTGTTTACTTAATGCCTCATTTCTTTTACTTTTAGGAAGAGCGAGAATTTTTAGTAAATCACTTTGTTCACGGCGGTAAAAAGAAAGCGTTTTTGGAGCAGTCAAAGTGGAGAAAGCCTTTTGATAATTTTTTTGTTCTGTAACTTTATAATATTTTCTTAATTTGTTCCCCAACATAGGTTCCAGGCTACTGGCCGCTAGTTCTAAAGAAATGGTTATAATAAACCAATCATTATAGAATCCGGAAAACTTTTTATATTCATCTATAAGAGTTTTATTTTTCAGAGATTTTATTATTATTTTGTCCAGATGATTAAAAATACCTTCCAATTTTTTTGTTCTGTTATTCCATAAACTAAAATATTTTTTGCTTTTAATTTTATTAAGGATTACTTCTTCAACAAATTTCTGACTTTGTTTTCCTAATTCTTTATCATCTAATAACCAAGTTACTTTGTTATCTTTAAAGATGATTAAAGATTCAGTGTATGTAATTCCGAATAATTTTTTTAAAGGATCAAATGCTGTTTCAATAGCATAATACATAAATAAGGGACAGGCGCTGATTGGGCCCCATCTGTAAAGTTTATGTTGAGGATTCAACATTTTATTTTCTGAATATGAAGTTTGTTGATAAACCTAATTCCCGACGTACATTCCTAATTCGATTTACATACTCTCTATATACTTTTCCTGATTTATGTAACTTGTAAAATCCTTTCGCTTCCTGATAAAGTGAACATTCGAAAACATCAGCATCTTTAACTAATTCAACATAAGGTTTATCAGAATAAATTTGTTTATTACTGTGTTCTGCGATAGCTTCACAGATGATACTTATTTCTTTATTTTTAAACTCTTTAGTTTCCATTAATATTGTTTTTGCTATTATTGCACCCTTTTTTGCATGATTGGCGTATTTGCCTGTTTTAATAGTGTAAATATCATGAAGGACGCAAACGATCTCTGCAATTTCAATATCGAGATTTCTTTTAATTGCCAATATTCTACCTACCTCTACACAACCAGCGTGGTGTTTTAACTCCCAAACGATTGAATCTTCTCTCTTATGGTCGGGAATTTTGCTTTTCAAAATCAATTGAGTAACCAGACGCTGTATTTTTTCAGATCTGGATAATTTATTGCCTTTAAAATGATGATAATCCTTCAGCATAAATGACCGGAATTATTCTAACATATAACAATAATTTACTTCGCCCGGTAAAAACTGCCGCGGGTAATGCCGACTTTGATGACTAGTCCTTTTTCCGCTAGTTTTTTCAGATCATATCTTAAAGTTCTAGCGGGCACTTTGTAAAATCTTCTCTGTATAAAATCAAAAGAAACATTCATATGATCCTTAATAATCGCCAGAATTTCCTCCTGCCTTGGCGGCAGAATAATATGCTCATTTTGTGATCGTTTTATAAATTCCTCTTTTATTTGCTCCCAAGTTAGAGTATTTCCGTCGATTTTTGCAGAATAAAATGCACTTTTTAATTTATTCAGTTGATTTAATTTATTTATAATTTCCGGTTTTGCGTTAACGGAATTCAAAAAAGCCCGTAATTCTTCAATAAGTGAGTTTAGTTTTTTAATTTCAGGAGTAATTTCATATTCCGGCGGGATATTCATAGCCAAATCTTACCAGATATTGCCGAATATTACCAGATATTGCCGAATATACTTTTCCTAAGATAAAAATTTTCCATAAAGACGATTTTATTATCCGAAAAGCCTTCTTTGAATTTGGTAAAGCCGCGCCAGGACTCACTGGCTTTGGGAAAACGCTCATCATAAATCCCTTCAAAATCCAGGAAATGGCAGCCGTGTTTTTTGGCGGTTTTAACTGCTTCCCAAACAAGCAGAGTGGGTGCAAACAGTCTTTTTCCCTCAGGAATTGCAGCAGCAAACCAGTAGTAGGCAATCTTTCCGCAATAGAGCAGTAATATACCGGCTACAAATTTCCCTCTGGCGGTTTTAGCTAACAGTAGATCGCAGGACTGTGGATAAAAATTTTTCCAAAGCATTAACATTTCTTTATTTATCAGACATCCCATCGGAAAAAAATGTTCTTGTCTGATTTTTATAAAAATATCTATATCGTAAGAAGGTTCAATTATTACTCCGTGCTTGATTGCTCTTCTGACTCCGCGTCTTTTAGCCTCCGAAAAAGATTTGAATATTTCTTCTTCTTTTTTTTGAAGATTAATTCTTAAAGTAGTCGTCGGATTGAAAGGGTCCTTATCAATCCGGAAATTTAACTGCACTAATTTGTCTTTCTCTTTTTTAAATTGCGGTAAATCCCCGGTTATATTCGGTGCAATCTTAAAATGAAATACTTTTTTTTTGCGCAAGAAATCTGAGATTCCTGAAAGTTTCAGGGGATAATCGGGGCGCGGACATTTGGCAAACCTGCCGATTAGGGGAAATTTTTTCAGATAAACATATTGACCTGAAAATTTTTCCGCATCCCAGCCTAAATCTTTCATGAATAAGGCAAATTCCTCAGACTGTCTGATATCGGGGGAAGTCATCGGGTTAATTTTAAATATAATTCTCTTATTCCGTGAACCAGATTATACAGACGGTAAACTGCTGGATTTATAACCAGATCGAAACTGCCAATAAATTCTACCAATTCCGGTCCATAACCTTCTTTGAACTTATGGAATCCGTACCAGGGATCGGAAGGTTTTGGATCTGGTCCCAAAGCTCCCCACATGTCAAATAATTTTGCTCCATGTCTTTGGCCGAACCGGATTGCCTCCCACATCATTAAGTTAGAAGGCATTAATTGCCTGAATGAATTTGCTGATGCCCCGTAAGGGTAGTAAATGATTCCATTGAAAAGAAAAACAATCCAGGAAACCAGGGTAACTTCGTCTCCGTTTTCAGGTTTGTATTTTGCCGTCAAAAGATGGGCGATTTTGGCAGGTTTTAGAGTTTCCCACATTAAGCGGTGATAATTTTTATCATGGGCATAAAATTTTTGCCTAGTCACGGTTTCTTCTAATAATCTGAGATATTCCTCAAACGACTCTTGGGTATTATCCTCATAAACTTTGACCCCTTTTTTTTGTGCCAGATGGATATTGTAACGGGTTTTGGAATGCATTTTTCCAAGAAGTTGTTCCTCATTTGGTGTAATGTCCAGTTGAAAAGTATATTTGGTAAACAGGGGGTGGGGAGACCTGACTAAATTTTTTAAAGATTCAGTTTCATGACCCTTTTGGATTTTGGGTTCAATTTTAATAAAAATCAAATTATTTGCCTCTCCTAATTCCTTGAGTTTATTGATCATTTCTTCTGAAGGAATATTATTTTTAGGTAGATAGCCTATTTGATAAGAGGTAAAAGGAATCTGATGCAGTGTAAGTTGAGCTGTTTCAATCATTTTCCTCCCGACGATCCTGCCTAACCGGATAACTTCAATCCCGGTTTTTAACCTAAATTCTCCCCATTCCCATGACTGCAGGGGATGAGTAGCCAGCCGGTTGAATATTTCTTTATCGTCCTTTTTTACGATTCTGATCATAAATAATTTGAATCAACTAATTCCTCGGGTAATTCGCTTATGAATCTGGAAACTGTATTGGCAGTTCTTTGTCCGAAATAAAGTCTTCTTCTGGCATAGCTCAATATCAGTTTTTCACGAGCGCGGGTGTACCCTACATAGCAAAGTCGCCTTTCCTCCTCCAATTCCAATGGGTCGACCAATGACATCGAATGGGGAAAAAGACCCTCTTCTATACCCACCATGAATACCACCTTAAATTCCAGTCCTTTGGCGGCATGCATCGTCATTAGAGTCACTTTTCCGTCATCTATGTACTCCGCCGGATGGTCAGGCGTATATTCCCGTTCGATTAAAGAAACATTTTCCAAAAACTGGTTAAGATCGGAAAATTCTGCAGCTACCGACCGCAGCTCCTTAATATTTTCTATCTTCATTAAATCTTCAGGATTTTCCTTATTATAAAGTTCGACATACTTTGTCGTTTCAATAATTCCGTCCATGATTTGTAATGTAGATAATTGCGTGTCACCAACAATAATTTTATCCCGAAATTCCATCAGTTTCTCAAATCTTTTTTTACCGATTTTTTGAGCCCTTTTTAAGGAAATAGAGTCTTTGGGATTAACTATCAGTCGCAGGTAGCAGATAACATCTTTGATTTCTTTTCTCTCGTAAAATCTGATCCCGCCAACCAATATATAAGGTATCCCGGCATGAAGCAGTGCTTCTTCAATAATCCGGCTTTGGGCATTGGTTCTGTAAAGTATGGCCACCTCGGCAATATTGTAATTCACCAGATTTTCAATTATGAAATTGGCTTCATCATGTTCATTGGCTGCTTCGTACACCGTTATTTTCTCCCCTCCCTTTTTCTCGGTCCAAAGTTTTAAAATGGGATGACTCTGGTTTTTGGCAATAATGGTATGAGCCGCATCAAGAATAATCTGGGTACTGCGGTAATTTTTTTCCAAATGGAAAATTTTAACGTCACTGTAATCTTCCTTAAATTTAAGAATATTTCTATAATCTGCACCTCGGAAATTATATATGCTTTGTGAAGCATCTCCTACTACCGTTATATTTCTGTCTCTCTTGGCTAGAAGTTTGCTCAACATATACTGGGCGTAATTTGTATCCTGATATTCATCAATTAGAATGTAGCGGAAAATATTCTGGTACTTATTAAGAACCTCGTGGAAATCAGAAAAAAGTTTAACCGTTAAATAAATCAAATCCTCAAAATCAACTGCCTTGTTTTCCAGTAATATATTTTGATAAACAGGATATATATAAGCCGCCGTCTCCTGGAAATAACCGCGGGCTATTTGTGCATATTCGAGATGCGGGATTAACTCGTTTTTGGCTTGGGCAATTGTGGAAGCAATCGCCCCGGGACTGAAATTTTTCCTGTTAATTCCCAATTTGTCCATTGCTTGCCTGACAGCCTCTTTGGTATCCAGGTCATCATAAATTATGAAGTTTGGCGATAGTCCGATATATTTTCCTTCCCGTCTTAAAATTCTGGCGCAGAAAGAATGAAAAGTTGCTGCTAATGGTAGGGTTGATATATTTGAATTTTGAAAAAAAGATTTTAATCTTTCCAGCATCTCACCGGCTGCCTTGTTGGTAAAAGTAACCATGAGAATATTTTCCGGAAGTATTTGATTAATATCGACAAGGTATGCTGCTTTGTAGGTCAAAACCCTGGTTTTGCCTGATCCTGCCCCGGCCAAAATAAGGTTAGGCCCCTCCGTTGCCTTAACCGCCTTTATCTGATCAGAGTTGAGATTATTTAGTATGTTTTTCCCCATGATACAATTGCATTATCATAACATGAAACAGAAATATCTTATTGCTAACTGGAAATCAAATAAAACCACTTTCGAAGTCGAATCATTTTTTAGACAACTTCAAAAAAAATTCGCTTCTCGTCAATTGACAAAAGCCGTTATACCCGTTATTTGTCCTGTTTTTGTTCATTTACATCTCGCCAAGCTACTGATTAATCAATTAAAATTGCCTATTTTTCTTGGCGCTCAGGATACTTCCCCTTTTGGCTTGGGTGCCTATACCGGTGAGGTTAGCTCCTCCCAGTTGAAGGAGTATATCTCCTTTTGTATAATCGGTCACTCGGAAAGAAGAAAATATTTTCAAGAATCAGATGATTTGTTAAAAAATAAGGTTGAATTAGCTGTCAAATGGGGGATGGAGGTTATTTTTTGCGTTCCGGACAGTTTAACTCCCATTCCTTCCCAGGTTAAAATCGTAGCTTATGAACCCGTTTTTGCCATCGGAACAGGCAAGCCGGATACACCTGAAAATGCCCTAAAAGTAATTAAAGAAATCAAGATGAAACATAACATTCCATATGTACTATACGGAGGCAGTATTACTGCAGATAATATCAGTCAATATTTAACTCAAGAGGAGATAAACGGTGTTTTGGTGGGTGGAGCCAGTCTTGATCCTGACCATTATTTTAGGATGATGATAAATGCGTCCGCTTAAACGGAAATTCCTTAAATTTATAAAACCGCTTCTGTTAAGCCTCTTGGCTATTTTTGTTATAGTGGTTATTTTAGTTTTAATAAAAACTGTCAAACCTCTTTATGACTTTGCCTCGAAAAATAAGCTGTCTCCGTTTTCTTTTATTTCACTCCTATTAGAACGTCAGCCTCGTTTAAAATTAACTGACAACAGGACTAATATCATAATTCTTGGGGTCTCCGGAACCAATCATGAAGGTGCTAATTTAACCGATTCTAATATTTTTCTATCTATTGATTTTAAAAAAGGAGATATTGTTATGGTGTCCGTTCCTAGGGACATCTATCTACCGTCACTAAAGACCAAAATCAACTCCGTCTATTATTACGGTAATCAAAAAAAGGCAGGGGGCGGTTTGATTTTAGCTAAATCTGCAATATCCGAGGTTTTGGGTCAACCGGTAAGTTATGCTTTCAAAATTGATTTTACCGCCTTTAAAAATATCATTGATATGATCGGCGGAATTGATATTGAAGTGGAAGAAGGTTTCGAGGATAAGTTTTATCCTATTCCCGGAAAAGAAAATGATTTCTGTTCCGGCGATCCCCAGTATTTATGCCGTTATGAAACAATCAGTTTTCCCAAAGGCCGTCTGCATATGGAAGGTGAAAGAAGTTTAAAATTTGTCCGCAGCCGTTATTCAGAAGATAAGGAAGGTACTGATTTTTCCAGGTCCCGTAGGCAACAGCAGGTTATTAATGCTATAGCTAATAAAGTTAAAAGTATGCTCACCATAAAAAACCTTCCTCTCTTAAAAAGAATGTTTGATGAAACTTATAAATATCTGGAAACTGACATGAATCTTGCTGAAATGATGTCGGCAGCAAAATATTTCTATTTCCACCGAAATCCAACTATTCGTCAGGTGGTTCTGGATACCGGAAACGAGGTTAATAAAATTCCCGGACTTTTAATTAATCCCCCCCTTTGGCAATATGACGGAATCTGGGTACTCGTCCCCAGAACCGGCGATTACAAGGAAATCCATGACTATATATCCTGTCAACTGAAAAAAGCCAACTGTCAAATTAAACCTCAAGTTTAGGTCAGAGAAGCAGTTTGATTCCCACTATAACTAACATCACACCTCCGCCTAAGAAAAGATTGGTTAATCCGGCATTACCTGGTCTGGGCGGTATAGGAGTAATTACTTCAGAGGGCGTTGGCGTTGGTGTTTCAATCGGTGTCGGAGTTAAAGTAGGTGTTGGAGATGGCGTTGGTGTAGAAGTGACCTCGGGTGTAACAGTGATTCCTGTTGGTGGTGTCGTCACCGGCGTTTCCGTAGGCGTCAGTGTGCCGGATGGAGTTGCTTCACCTAAAACCGATTCTCCGCTTTTTAAAACCACAAAATCCCGGGAAATACTAACCGTTTTTCCCGTATTATCGACTCCCGTAATGGTGATGGTATGTCTTCCGGGAGATAATGGTATTTTTGGCCGGTATTCCCAAGTTCCATCAGACTTTACTGTAACGATAGCCGTTTCCGTTTCCGACATAAGCGTGATTTTTATTTTATTTCCGATAATGCCAATTCCCCTAATTTTTGGATTCTGATCAATCGTTGTATCCATTTCTACCCGCGGAAATAAAATATCAATTCCGTTTTTGGCAATGTTCACGCTTCTGTTTCCCAGAACCTTAGCTTGACTTGATTGCGTACCACTTAGCTTAGTTGTTAGAAAATTATATGTCTTACCTATTTCAATTGGCGGCAGTTTGGAATTGGCCTTGACCAGTCCTAAATTCGTCAATACCGAAGCATATTGATCAGGTGCATTTTTTATTGTCAGTTGAATAGTTGATTCATCGGATAAATCCGGTCGGCTCAATAAATCCTGGTTTCTTAAATTATTCAAAGGAATGATAAACATTCCGCTTCGATCGGATCTTCCCGATACCGGGGCGGCATTACCAATTAGGAGATAAATTATGGCACTCTCTACAGGTTGTTTGTTTTTATCAATTATCTGTCCGGATAAAGGAGGCAGATCAAGGCTTTTAATGAGTTTGACACCGGTTTTTTGAATAAATTCCGGACATTTTTGCCGTTTGCAGACTTGTAGGGATGAGGCAATTTTTATTTTATATTTGCTGTTCTGCTCCAGATTTTTAAGGGTAAACATATGGGTCATTCTTTCTTTCGGTTTTCCGTAATCCAAATCATCCAGAATGAATGTATTTTTATTTTGTCCTGTTACTTGAACTGAACCTAATTTTGGAGAATCGGTTAAATAGGATATGGTGATGGAGTTATCGCTGATATTGGAAAAGTGCACCTCACTCGGTTTGGGATAGTCGGAGGCTTTAGAAGTTATGTTTTGATAATTTCCGGAAAGTGTAAGAGCTCCCCCTATTCCTGCCAGAATTATCAATAAACCAATTATTGTGGGGATCCTCCGTTCTTTGCGGTACATCAAATATCCCTCCGAGTATTTAATTGATTGATTATGTCACTGTCAAAGTAAGGTGTCAAAGGTGCTAATTTCTTTATTTCGGAAGCGTTAATTGCTGAAGTGTTTTTGGCATGGATTATCCCGAAGACCACCCAGGCAAAAACTGTCAGGAAGGTTATTATTGCTAAAATATATACCTCTTTACGGTTCATAATAAGCTCTGCCTTTCATGGTCATTCGGAGCGTTCCTGATACTGTACCCCCTTCAGGTGAAAAGTCTAAAGAATTAATTGTTATGATGCGTAAGGAATTCACCACATCATTTAAAAAAGAATTTATTTTTTCATAGTGGCCGATAGCTATAAGAATAAAATTAATATTGTTTAAAGAATCGGTATTTTTTAAAATGGAAATAGGTGCGGCATCAATCTGTAGCTGATTAAGAGTGATTTCATTTTTTACCGCCAGTCTTTCCATGGTTTTGGCAAATTTGGTAAATTCTGAACCTCTCGGTAACGCCTTATCAAGAAGGGTAATTGAATTCCTGATTTTTTCATATTCACTTTGAGCAGTAATAATGCTACTGATCTGATTTTCGTAATCCAAGCTTAAATTATTAAGATCTTTTAGCTCTCGCACTAATGATACGGCAGTAATTAAAGTTGGTCTGATGGCAAACATTCCGAAAAAAGAAAGGGAAAATAGCGATAAAGTAATAGTAAAATATGAAGCTGCCTTATGGTTTTTAACTACCGGTTGAAGGCGTTTTCGGGTTTTATGGATTAGGTTGTATCTGATTTGTTCAAAACGCATAAAGTTTAATGAGACGGGATCTTATTCATACGAACTGACTGCAATTTTTGCCTGTAACCGGAACTCAACTTTCCCGTCTGCCCGTCTTTTTAAGTCTTCCAGTTGAATATCGGTTAACAGTTTTTCATCTTGTATTCTTTTGAGGAGGTGATTAAAAGTTTTTAGATTTTCCGATATAGCCACAAATTTTACAATATCTTTGGAAAATGATAACAAGGCAAAAGTTGTTTCCGTCGGAGTATTTTTTTCCAAAAAATTAATTACCCGAAGGTAAATATCCTGATTTGTTACCAAAAGTTTTATGTCAGATAGTCTCTTCTGCACTCTTTTTATCTCCGTTTCCATTTCTCCGATCGATTCAATTAAGGCTCTTTTTTGTGCCACTGCTTCCTTCAAATCGGTCCGGTCACGATCGATTTTAAATCTTGTAAAAAAGACAGACAATACTACAATTTGGATGATTATGATGATATAACGGCCATAGGTTAATGCCCAATTTAAAAATTGAGAAGATATTGATAATTCTTCTTCTGGTTTGATTAAAAGATTAATTCCTGATTTTTTGTGGAGTTTTGCCATAATTTTTACCAATGTCAAATGATCCCGCATCCGTCGGGACTGAAATTATTATACATAATTTTAAGGGGTCAGGTAGAAGGAAAAGAAGATGTTATTTATTCTTCGTTTTTTGTTTAATTAGTTTTGCCAACCCCGATTTAAGTCTGGCTACTTTGTTTTTATGAAAGATATTTTTTTTCATTGCCCGATCTAATAGAGAATAAGTTTTATTTAATAACTTCTGAGAAGGAGTTTTACGGAATTTTTTAATCGACGAGAAGGTCGACCTTTTAACGATATCGTTATATTTTTGGCGCCGAACATCCTGTCTTAATTTCTTTTTGGCACTCCTAGTGACCGGCATGATTTAAGTAGTATACTTGTGTAACAGAAGATGGTCAAGTTATTAAAAAAAACCATCAGTCTTTTAAACCGGCGTCAGGACAATATTTTATCGGCAGCCTCCGTCATCATGACTGCCGTTGCTTTTTCCAGAATATTGGGACTGCTTCGGGATAGATTGCTGGCTGCCCGCTTCTCACCGGAAGATTTGGGTGTTTATTACGCCGCCTTTAGACTCCCCAATATGGTTTTTGAACTTTTGGTGATGGGTGCTTTATCAACAGCCTTTATACCGGTATTTACTTCCTATCTTGATACTAAGGGGAAGGATAAAGCTTTCTCCCTGGCTTCATCAGTTATCAATGTTGGGATGGTTTTTTTAGTTATCGCCTCAATTCCTCTTTTAATCTTTACCAAGCCGGTATCGCTTTTTTTAGCTCCCGGTTTTAACCCTCAACAAATAAGTATTATGGTTGATTTCACCAGAATAATGATCATCGCTCAAGTTTTTCCTTTGCTTATTGGAAATTTTTTGACGGGGATTTTACAGTCGTACCATAACTTTATCGTACCTTCCTTGGCACCGGTCATCTATAATCTGGGGATAATCTTCGGTATTATTTTCTTAACTCCCTTAATAGGCTTGTACGCACCGGTGGTCGGCGTGGTCATAGGCGCTCTCCTATTTTCCCTTATTCAGATTCCGGCTGTTCTATCATCTGGTTACCGTCATACTATGTCCTTTTCCTTATCTGATCCGGGTGTCAGAACGGTTGGTAAACTGATGCTCCCCAGAACTCTGGGTTTGGCTGTTTCTCAGATTGACACCACTATTGATTTGATCCTCTCGACTTTATTGGGTGCATCCTCGGTTACTGTTTTTAATTTCGCTCAACATCTTCAGCAGCTGCCGATAGGTTTGTTCGGCGCCTCAATAGCTCAGGCAACTCTGCCTACGCTGTCATCCTCCTATGCCCGCAAAGATAATGTTACCTTCAAACAAATATTTCTGTCCTCATTCCATCAGATATTATTTTTAGTCGTCCCTTTGTCTTTCATGCTGATTGTTTTGCGTATTCCGGTAGTCCGCCTGGTCTTTGGAGCCTCCACTTTATTTGATTGGGAATCAACTGTCGCCACGGGTAAAACCCTGGCCTATTTTTCTATCTCCCTATTTGCCCAAAGTCTGGTACATTTATTAGCCCGAAGTTTTTATGCACTTCATGATAGCCGGACTCCGGTTATTATCGGTGCTGTGGCTGTGGCTACTAATACCGTCTTATCAATTATTTTTGTCCTCGGATGGCATCTGCCGGTTTGGTCACTGGGATTGTCGGCGACCATCGGCAGTTTCGTCAATATGCTGCTGTTGACCTTTTTTCTCTATCGGAGGATTGACTCTATCACCGCCCGGGAAGTATTTCTGCCTGCGCTAAAAATCTTTCTTGCAGCTTCAGTTTCCGCTGTAGCCCTTTATATTCCTATTAAATTATTGGATCAATTGGTCTTTGATACTACCCGTACCATCAATTTATTATTTCTGACCGGCATCTCCATGAGTCTTGGAATTTTTGTTTATTTATTTTTTGCCTGGTTTTTGGATATATCCCAGGTAGCCGTTATCCTGAAATTATTTTCCTATCTTAATCGCAAAAAAGCTAAAGTGACCATCGATACCACTCAGGAAGTCGTCAACGTTTCCGATACCACACCTTAATTAAAATCACGTTTAAAGGAAACCACCCCTTCTCTTATTATTTCCAGGTTATCAATTGCTCCGTTAAAAGGATAAAAACTGATTCCGGTGATCTTGGAGACTGAATTATAGATAGGGCTGTTTTTATCACTAGTTATATCATCGGCGCGCAATGATATTTTATCAGAACTAAATCTGATCTGGACTTTATGCCATCTTTCTTCATTAAGATTTCCTGCTGGAATTGCCAGACGGTCCGCATTTTTATTATCAGAGGCTGTTAAAAGCCAGAAATCAATATCATTGGAAGTCACTTTTTTAAAAATAACTTCTATTTTTTCCGTATCTTCACGGGCAAGTTCAAGTTTCAAGACATTAATTTCCGGAATTTCTTCACCTGTCCATAACGGTTTGATATCAAAACTGATTTCACTATTCGGAGTTATTTCAAATTCAAAAGGATCGAGCTTAAAATCATCATTTCCTGTTAATGCTAATGCTTTATCCCCAGCCTGGTTACCGGCTCCATCGATGTATTGAGCCAAATGACCGCTTTTTTTTATCTCCAAAAGCCTGATTGAATTGGGCAACATGATAAACTGAAGTTTTAACTGTCCGTCAGTTGACACCATCTCGGAAACATTAACTGAATTCGTTAATATTTGCTGATTTTTAATTTTATAGATTCCGGAGTCTAAACCGGTAACAGTAACGGGGACATTTTCCCAATTTTGTCCTCGCCAGTCATAATTTCCTATCAGTATATTAATAGTTTCATCGGTTGTTTTTGAAGCCAAAGCTGTTACATTACTGCCCCAACCGGATATTTTTAATTTTGTTCCTAAAAGTAGCGTTGAAGCTGCCAAAGCTTTAAATCTTGGTTTCAGTTTTAAAGGTATTTCATCTTTTTCATGGGTCATCAAACCCCATTTTCCTCCGCCTGACGGAGGTCCGTCTTTTATTTCAAATGCAAACGGCCGATTAATCTCGCTCTCGATCTTAAAGATGGTCGCCATGGCATGGGCTGCCGCTTTATCAGAATTATTATTTAGGTTTCTTTCCGAATCCAATCCCCATTCTGATAAAACCAGCGGCAGTTCGGAGAACTTAGGGTATTTTGATAATAATTTCCGTATTCCCCTGACATCTTCCCTGAATCTATCGGGATTAGAGTGATAACGGTGCCAGGAATAAAAATCCAACCGTAGATTATTTTTATCAATATAAGATACAAAATCATCGACCCATTTCGGGTAGAATGAGCCAACCGCCGGCCCGCCTATAAAAAAATTATTAACATTTTCCGCATCCCTTGCCCCATACGAGGCAAATTGATATAGAAGGTTATAATTTTTGTTTCCTCCTAATTTCCATGAGCCGAATTGGGGCAGATCCGGTTCATTCCACACTTCATAATAAACCTCTTTTAAATTTATATTTGCTTTACCACTGTAATGTTCGATAGTTGCCTTCACCAACTTCTGCCAGTTTGCCCAATCACTAGGAATATCTATAACCGATTGATTAGGCGTAAATTGTCTGGGCATGTAAGAAAGTGAAAAAAACGGTTTCGCTCCCATCGTCAGAATATCGGAAACACTCTGATCGAGTTTGGAAAAGTCATATTGCCCATTACCTTTAACTACGTCGTAAAAATCATATATATGATCAAGGCGGATATATTGCGGCTTAAGAAGTTTCATTCTTTCTACGGTATTATTCAGCATCGGTGGCGGTTCTTCTCCTCCCTGGGCAAAATTCAGCCAATTGCCCTTAAATTCTCCGTCAATGGTCAATGTATCAACTACCAAATTAGCTTTTTTAACGGAAGCACGTGATAGATAGGTGATCACCTGACTTTGCGTCCAGATAAAAAGGGGTAATAAAAGAATCAAAAATATTAAAAAAAATATTTGCCGGTAATTTTTTGTCATATAATTTATAAACGAAAATAAAACCCTGAAAAAATGTTAGCAGAAAAATGTTTCCCTTGACAAACTTTAGCAGTCATGATATCTTACTGCTAATTATATGACTGATTTAACAGACCGTCAGCTCCATATCCTCAAGGCTATCATTGAGGAATTTATTGAGACTGCCGAACCGGTGGCTTCAGAAACTCTGGACAAAAAATATAATCTTGGTGTTTCTCCTGCCACCATCAGAAACGAGATGGTGAAGTTAACCTCATCCGGTTTTCTCAAACAACCTCATACTTCTGCCGGTAGGGTTCCTACACCAATCGCCTTAAAGTTTTATGTTGATAAACTGATGAAATTAAAAGAATTATCAGTAACTGATGAAGTTAATGTCAAACAGAAAATTTGGGATTATAGGAATGAAATGGATCATCTGTTAAGAGAAGCTACCCGTACTTTAGCCAAACAAACCAAAGCCATGTCGTTGTCTGCTACTGATGAAGGAGATTTTTATACTTCAGGCTTGGGCAATATTCTGGATATGCCTGAATTTTATGATATCGATATTACAAAACATCTACTGGACACACTTGATGAGTATGATTATTGGTGGAAGATATTTTCCGCTTTTGCCGACCCTCAAGAAGATCCGCTCCGGGTTCTGGTCGGTGAAGATTTGGGCGGCCAATTATTAAACCAATGCGGCGGTGTTTTTGTTAAGTTTTCATCTCCTTCCCATCAAGGTGCAATTGGAGTTATCGGCCCAACCCGCCTTAATTATCCGAGAATAATCCCTTTAGTCAGATACATGGGTAATCTGATTAATGATTTAGCCAAATCCTGGTAGTGAGACTCCCTGAGCGTAGTCGAAGGATTGATTATGAAGGTAAAATCTGATCATAAAAATAAAGAAGCAGAAGAATGGAAAAATAAATATTTTCGGGCTTTAGCTGATTATCAGAATCTGGAACGAAGAATAAGAGCAGAAAAAGTCCAGGGTAAAAATTACGCGTTCCGGGATATGATGATTAAATTATTACCGATTATTGATGATTTGGTAAAAGCCCAAATGGAAATTAATAACGAAGGTTTAAAGCTGATAATTGCCAAAATTGATGCCTTATTAAAAAGTGAGCATGTTGAAAGGATAGATTGTCTTAACAAGAAATTCAGTGCTGACTTGATGGAATGTGTCGGATTAAAGGAAGGTTTTTCTGAAGGTATGGTAACAGAACAAGTCAGGCCGGCTTATTTGATGAACGGCGAAGTAATACAAACAGCCCAAGTCATCGTCGGTAAAGAAAAAAAAGATGATGTCAGTCATCCCGATGAACATCGGGATCAAATTATTAATTAAAAGTTCTTAGGAGGTTTTAAATTATGTCAAAAATAATAGGTATTGATTTAGGTACAACTAACAGCTGTGTAGCTGTCATGGAGGGCGGCAGTCCCAAAGTCATCCATTCCGCCGAAGGAAGAAATGTTATACCCTCCGTCGTTGATCCTGTTAAAAGAGTAGTCGGTGATGTGGCTAAAAGACAAATGGTCATTAAGCCAAAAGGAACCATTTTTTCCATTAAAAGATTGATGGGCCGGCGTTTTAAAGACGAATCAGTCCAGTATGACCTCAAGTGGTTGCCTTATACCATAAAAGCCGGTCGTGACGGTATGGCAGTTGTGGAAGTTGACGGCAAGACCTATACCCCGCAGGAAATCTCCGCTATGGTTTTGCAAAAAATAAAAGCCGACGCCGAAAGTTACCTGTCAGACAAAGTAACAGAGGCTGTCATAACTGTTCCTGCTTATTTTGATGATTCCCAGAGGCAAGCCACCAAACAGGCAGGTGAGATTGCCGGCTTGACTGTCAAAAGAATTATCAATGAGCCTACCGCCGCTGCCCTGGCTTATGGTTTGGACAAAAAACATGCCCACACTGTGGCTGTCTATGATTTGGGTGGTGGAACTTTCGATATTTCCATCCTGGAATTAGGCGAGGGAGTCTACGAGGTTAAAGCCACTAACGGCGATACCCATCTCGGCGGAGATGATTTTGATAAGGAAATTATTGATTATCTAGCTTCCGAATTTAAAAAAGAAAACAATATCGATTTGAGACGTGATCCTCAGGCCCTGCAAAGGTTGAGAGATGCAGCAGAAAAAGCCAAAATTGAATTGTCTTCTTCTATGGAAGCAGAGATTAATCTTCCTTTTATCACCCAGGGTAAAGAAGGACCCCTTCATTTTGTTCATAAATTAACTAGGGCAAAATTAGAAGCAGTCATCGGTCACCTGATTGAAAAAACTATTACGCCTATTGAGGCTTGTCTTAAAGATGCCAAAATCGGCAAAGATAAAATAGATGAAATTGTTCTGGTAGGAGGAATGACCAGAATGCCCAAAGTTATTGAAACTGTTGAAAAATTCTTCGGCAAAGAACCTAATAAAAGTGTCAATCCCGATGAGGTAGTGGCAGTTGGTGCTGCTGTTCAGGCCGGAGTCTTGACGGGAGAAGTCAGGGATGTGGTTCTTTTGGATGTAACGCCACTTACTCTGGGAGTGGAAACTTTGGGTGGTGTCTCAACACCCCTTATAACCAGAAACACCACTATCCCGACCAGCAAATCGGAAATTTTTTCTACAGCCGCTGACAATCAGACATCTGTGGAAATAAATGTTTTACAGGGTGAGCGTCCCATGGCTGCCGATAATAAATCTTTAGGTCGCTTTATTCTTGACGGTATTCCGCCGGCTCCCCGTGGAGTTCCCCAGATTGAAGTCATGTTTGACATCGATGCCAACGGCATTTTGAATGTTTCGGCTAAAGACAAAGCCACCGGTAAATCACAATCCATAAAAATTACAGCCACTACCGGCTTGTCCAAAGACGAAATTGACCGCATGACTAAAGAAGCTGAAAAAAATCAGGAGGAAGACACTAAGAAAAAGGATCAGATTGAAGTCCGCAACAAGGCCGATAATCTGATTTATGTCGCCGAAAAGTCCTTAAAAGATGCCGGAGATAAAGTGGCCGCCGATGTTAAAAAAGAAGTCGAGGATAAAATTGCTGCCTTAAAATCCATTCTTGAGACCGGCACCAAGGAGGATCTGGAGGCAAAAACCAAAGATCTGTCCGACACACTTTCCAAGATCGGCCAGGCCATGTACCAAGAACAGCAATCCAAGCCTGCTTCCCCGACCGGAGACAGCCAAACAAAAGAAGACAAAGAGTCCAAAGATAAAAAGAAGGGTAAGGACGAAGAAGTCCAGGAAGGTGAAGTCGTTAGTTAAACTCCAAATCACCCCCATCTATGGCCAAAGATTATTATGAAATATTGGGTGTTTCCAAAAATGCCACGGATAGCGAAATAAAAAAAGCCTATCGTAAGCTGGCTTTGGAATGGCATCCTGACAGGAATAAAAATCCTAAAGCCACCGAAAAATTCAAGGAAATAAATAAAGCTTACGAAGTGCTGGCCGATTCGAAAAAAAGGGAAGTTTATGACCAATATGGCGAAGCCGCTTTCAAGGGTTCAGCCGGTTTCGGACCAGAAGGTCCTTTTGGCGGCCAAACTGCAACCGGTCAGTACGGGCCTTTTACTTACACCTACACAACTGGCGGCAGTTCTCCCTTTGAAGGTTTTGATTTCGGCGGATTTTCCGACCCTTTCGAAATCTTCGAACAGTTTTTCGGTGCCTCTCCGTTCGGAAGAGCCCGCCGCAGGCAGGTTTATCAGTTGACCATCGAATTTATGGAGGCAGTTAAAGGTACGGAAAAGAAAGTGGAAATTGATAACCAATCCCAAACAATCAAAATTCCCAAAGGAATAGATGATTCTTCCCGGATCAGATTCAAAGATTATGACGTAGTTATCAGAGTTCAGCCGGACTCCCGGTTTCACCGTGAAGGTTATGATATTGTCACCACCGTAGATTTATCGATTACTCAGGCAGCAATAGGTGACGTCATATCCGTTATTACTATCGACGGTCCGCTGGATGTCAAAATTCAGCCGGGAACCCAGCCGGGAACGCTTATCCGTTTAAGAGGCAAAGGCGTTCCTCATTTAAGAGATTCCGGCCGCGGAGATCATTACCTCCGCATCAGAGTTAAAATTCCGGAAAAATTAACCAACCATCAGAAGGAATTATTAAAAGAATTCGAAGATGAAGGCAACCGCAAAAAAAGCTGGTTTTAAAATATTGTATAATAATGACTAACAGTCTTATGAAAGCAATTAATCTTTCCAAATCATTAATAAATTATAAGAAAGGCTGGGTAGCAATTAATAACAAGAATAAAGTTGTTGCCCACGCTGAAACTTTTAAAGACATCACTAAAAAAATCTTCGGACTTAAAGATAAAGTGACACTTATGCCAGCTACTAGTGATTATTCCAGATATATTACTTAAGTGGCATTTTATCCATATACTTTACTACCTGGTGCCGAATTTCCGGTAGCTAAACCTCTGATACCTGTTTCTATTCCTAACCCTAAAACTCATGTTTTTTTCTATAAATTTCTCGCTTCAGCTGATCAGATTTGATAAATATTCAGATCAATTTTATTTTTTACAAATTTTATCCCTTCATCAATCAGTTTTTTCTTTTGAGCTTTTATTCCTCCGAATGCATAACCCGTTGCCAGTGTTCCGTCTGATTTCACCACCCTATGGCAGGGGATAGAATCGGGATATTTATTCTTGTGGATTATATTTCCGATCACCCGCGGACTTTTTATTCCGGAAATTCTGGCAATTTGTTTATAAGTTACAACTTTGCCTTTAGGAATTCTTTTGACTATCTGAAATATTTTTTCCTGGTTATTCATTTTTAAAGGGAAATTCTTCAAGTTTCTTATAAATCGGGCCGCTGCTTCTTAATAATGATTCGTATAAAATTATCTTTTCAATATTCAATTCTTCCGCTTCAACTACCGGCAATTTAATTTCTTCTATATCTTTATTTGATAATGGTTTTTTAGATCTGGCTAAAGTAATATGAATGAGTTGGTCTTTATAGATATCAGGTTTAAATTCTTTTAAAGTCTCCGCCAAAAGTTGATTTAATTTTGCATATTCAGCATTTTTCTCAAATAATGCCCAGATCATTTTATAAGTTGATTTCGGTGGTGCATAAATAATTTTTTCTAATTTTAATTTAAATGAATTTCCGTTTTGAGATACCTCCCAAATTTTCTTCTTAATTTCTTCCAATCGCTTTTCTTCAACATAACCTAAAAATAAAAAAGTAATATGTAAATTTTGCTGAATAACAATTCTGAGGCGGTTATCAGCAGCTATTTTCAATTTTTCTTTTATTTCTTGGGGTAATTCTATGGCAATGAATAATCTCTTTTTCACACTCTTTTATTCCAATGACAATTGCATTGTTTTAAGTTCCGGAAGTGTCGACCCCATAATTCCTTTCAAATCTCCGTGGATGCCTAAAGTATGATCAATAATGCCTCGCAGGTATTTTTCCTGTCTGGCCCATTTGGAAGCAAAAAATCTCTTTTCTTTTTCCAATTCCGACTGTAATTCCGAGAAAGCATCAATTATGGTTTCAATTCTGTGCCGGAATTCCACTCCGGAAAGATAATTGTACATAGTTTCCATTTTTGTATTTTTTCCCTGTACCGACCTTTTAACATGAAATATCTGGATAAGTCCTGCCCGCAAAGCACTGGACAGACCGATAATAAATTTCCTGTCTGCTACCCAAATCCCGTCCATATAACCGGCGTCACGAACCTGTGGCGGTAAATTAATTGATATCAAAACGGCAATTTCCGCCTTAATCCTTCTCTGGTCATCTTTTAATTTCTGTATCCATTCATTATTCCATTTGGCATTTTTCGTTTCCCAAACAATCGAACCGGTGAAATTACCCCGGCTGTCCCAGACTTTCTGGATCACATCTGCTCCCCTGATACCTTTCTCCACCGGGAGGATTTCGTCATTAGGGAAAGCTGTTTTTAAAATTTTTTCTACCTCCAATTCCAGAACTTCACCCTGAGTCTGCATTGATCCCTGCTGGAGTTTGCGGGATAATTCCGCATTCATTTTCAGGGCGTCTTGAAGTTGCTTTTCTTTCTCAAGCAACTTTAATTGTGATTCTTCAGATGCTTTTTTTCGGGCTTCATACTTGATTTTTTCCTCCGCCTCGGATAATTTTTTTTGGCTAATGATTTCCCGTTCTTCATCTTTTCTTTTCAAATCCCTGATAAGTTTATTTGTTTGAGTTAATTCCTCAAGGAGTTTTCTGTTTCTTTGTTTTTCTTCCTCAGCAGTCTCTATTGACTGTTTCAATTTCAAATTGAAGTCCGCCGTAACTTTTTCCAGAGTTTTAACCTCCACCGCTTTGACTGCCCTCTCAATTTCTTCTTTCTTTTTTTGTTCCTCTTTTTTGGAAAACTCTTCCTCCCACTCACTTTTTACCGCCTCAGTCAGTTCAATGGATTGACCGCACTTGGGACATTTGATGTTCGATAACATAATTTTGAAGAAGATTATAAATTTATAATATCCAGGCTATTCCCAGTAAAGCGATAGCCACAATCCCCAATGTTTTGCCGATTTTTTTCAAAGCTTCCTTATTCGGATTCGGTTCACGTTCATTACTCATAAGTTTAGCTATTTTAACACATTTGCTATGATTAAAATATGAAATGGAATGTCAGGGAGTGGAGTAAAAGATATATACCTTCTGAAATAATAGCTTCTTTATTTGCTGTAATCTCTGCATTAATTATTAATAAATTTTTTAATAATCCGGTTTTGACTGCCCTGGCCGGAACATGGGGGGAGAATTTGGGATATTACGGATCAATCTTCATTAGGGATTTATATAAAGATAAAAGAAAATCAGGCCAACACCTTTTACCTCATTTAAAAAAAATCGTCAGAAATCTGATTTTTGAATTCAGTATTGCTGAGATTATCGACAGTTTTTTAGTCAGACCTTTTACCATGTACCTATTTCCCAAAATAATCAATAATGTTGTTTTGGGAATTTTATTAGGTAAAATATCCGCTGATATTATTTTCTATATCCCGACAATTTTTTCTTATGAATTCAGAAAAAAACTTTGGAAGACATAAACGTATTCTTTACTGTAATGAACTATTTCCATATTTTAATTCATGCTGTTCGTAAATGTATTTGTTTTCTCCTAATTAAAATTAATATAAAAAGAGACCAATTAGTCGCAATCAAATATATCGGAAAAATTGAGGATAGGAGGTTAAATTCTGTCAAAGCAAAAAGAGCAAGCAGGAATTTCAATCCGTTTAAAAACCATAATAATGTTGCTTCTTCATAAGGCCGGTAATACGATTTTCTGAAAGTAGGAACATATCCGGCGGCGTCAATTAAAATACTTAATAAAACGGAAAGAAGTGGCTGTTTGGTAATAATCCAAAGGATAATGGCAAATATTGCGGTCACAAAACTTATCCAATCCGTTTTGGTAATTTCAATTCTTCCTTTTCTCAAAGTTAAAATTGTTATTATAATACAAAAAAAGAAGGCAATTCCAGTAACCCATGCGCCTGCTCCTGCATTGCCGTAAATCTGGCCAAGAAAAGCTATCCCTGTCGTGATTACCCAGATTAACCAGGAAAAAACATGCGGTTTTATTTTTCCGGATAAGATTCCTTTTAAATACGGAAAATAACCAGCCAGAGATAAAACCACCCCGACCAAACCAAAAAATATTTTAATGTCCATCTTTCTGAAGATGTTTCTTCCAGAGATTTTTAAATGCCGGTAAAGTCAGCGTTGATAACAGAAATGCTATGCTGGGGACAATGGCATTAATCCAGGGATTGGGCAGGGAAATTGCATACATGTAAAAACTGATTGCAAGATATGTAAAAACAGCCAGCAGAATTCTTCTCGTCCAGCTAGTTTCCCAGGTTTTATCTGTCTCGACTCTTTTATTTCTCTCTTTTAATAGTATTATTTCTCTTTCAAGTTCAGAAATTTTAGTCATAACTGTAAATAAATAACAATTTCTTTATTATCTCATTATTATGCTTAATATATAATAATATTTATGAAATTAGGAACGAAAAATGGGACCCTATTGCTTTTATAAAAGCGCTTCATGAAGCAGCCGGAGTATTTACCGCCAAAAATCATCCTGTTAATTATTCTTAACACCAAACATTTTTAATCCAATCACCAATATCTCAGCAATCCGGGATCATGTCGGAAGGAAAATTATAAGAATAAACTGTTTCACAGGGGATAATGCCGTTCCCGTCGGCAACGATAAACCAGTCATAATTATTTTGATATGCCAGAAACCAACCGCCACCCGCCTCCCCGGCAAATTTTACACTTCCCTGAGCGTGAATGCCGGTGTTTTTGCTGATTGTAATTATTACTTCCGAGGTATTTTTACCGTACTTTTGGGCAAATGCTTGTTTTATACCCGCTTCATCGTTTTGTTCTACCTCAATTGAAGTTGGAACAACCTTAGTTGGTGAAGGTTGATAGGTTTCTTCAAAAACAATAGTTGGGGAAGGTTGAATAAGTCCGGGAGGTGCTTTTTTAAACACATTTGTCGAAAATATTCCACCAATAAATAATAATGCGCCGGCCAAAACAAAAAAGCCTATTCTGAAGAAGTTGCCTGAAGTTTGTTGCGTATTCATTTAATAGTATTTTACTCTTTTTATCAATTATTTTCAAAAATTAATGGTTCTTTTTTATGTTCATCCTTCTTACCAAAATTAATATGAACAAAGTCCAATTGGCAGTAATTAAGTAAACAGGATATACGGATGACAGGAAATTAAATTCCCTAAGGGCAAAAAGGGTCAGTAGGAATTTTAATCCGTTTAAAAACCAAATGAGCAATGCTTCTTCTTAAATACGGCAAATAACCGGCTAGCGATAAAACAACCCCAACCAAACCGAAAATATTTTAATGTCCATTTCTCTGTTTTAATAAATTTATTTCTTTTTCTAAATATTCAACAGTTGTCATAAAAGTAATTTTACTCTCAAGTGGAACCTCGGGCTGAAAAAAGTTACTTTTATTTGTTTAAATATTTACTGATGTTGGCGGCATGTTCTTCAAAAGTTTTGGCAAAATGGGATTTTCCCTGTTTGTCAGCTATATAATAAAGGTATTCATTTTCCGGTGCATTTATAACTGCTTCCATAACGGATAAACCCGGATTGGCAATTGGAGTCGGCGGCAGGCCGGCGTATTTGTAGGTGTTATAAGGTGAATCTATTTCTAAATCTTCAGTCGTCAATTCCTTTTTCCACCATGTTTTTTCTTTCGCCTGGTATCCCAATGCGTACTGGACGGTCGCATCAATGTCAAGCTTCATTCCCAATGACAGTCTGTTTAAGATAACGCTGGCGATAAGCGGTCTGTCCGTATCCAGTTTTGCCTCTCTTTCAATAAGGGAGGCGATAATAACCATTTCATCAAAACTGATTTGATTTTGTGTCAATTTATCGCGGTTTAATTTTTCCGTTTTTTTATTGAAATTGTCTTCCATCATCCTGACGATATCCGAGGCGCTCGCGTCTCGGGAAACCTGGTAGGTGTCCGGAAATAAATAGCCTTCGCGGGCATCTTTTAATATTTCACTTTCGGGAATTCCAAATTGTGTGGCTATTTTCATGGCGATTTCCTCCCTGCGCCAGCCCTCAGGTATGGTTAATTTAACATCCAAAGTTCCGTGCAATAGCTCATCGGCGATGGTCTGCATATCCATGCTGGAGCTTAACAGAAAATTTCCTGCCTGTATGGAGCGTCCGTAATTTGTCAGACGTGCTTTAAGAAAAAAGACCAGACCTGACCTGATTAGCCCGACATCTTCCAGTCTCTTACCGATGCTTCTCACATCCTCACCTTTTTCAATTACGAAATTCCGGGAGTCTTTATCAAGGGGATTTACCGGTTTGATTGCCTGCAGCCAAAAAAGATAGACAGCTATAAAAAAAATCAGGAGGAGAAAAATAAGAATTGTCAGTTTATATTTCATCCGCGTGTTATTAGAGGAGCTCTTCTGTAAATTTTCTTATTCTTATCAAATATAAAGATCCGGCCGCAAGTCTTACAGGTTACTGTATCCTCTTCTTTGCCTTTTTTTCTTATTCCTTTGGATAAGGACTTTCCGCACCCGACACAGCGTCCCTGTAAAAGTAACCAAGCTTGTACCGGAGCAATAATATTTTTAAACATTTCCCTCCTATTCAATCCTGTAAATCGGAATATTAACCAAAGTTTCCCTCGCTTCTTTTAATCTCCACTTATCCGAGGAATATAATATACATAAAACCTCCCCTCTGTCCACTTTTTCATCAATTCTTCTGGTTAAATAAATTCCTGCCTGCTTATCCAGCGGGCAGCCGAGAATTCTGGCTACCACCGTTAAATCATTATTGTTAAAGGAAGTTATTGTTCCTTTTTTGTAAGCCGTAACTTCAAAACGGTATCGGGCTAATGGCAAAGAATCACTGGCAACTTCAGGATTTCCTCCCTGTACTTTGATGATCTCTCTCATTTTAGAGAGGGCACGTCCGGATGATAATATTTCCCTGGCCATTTCCTCACCGTTATTTTTGGATTTCTTCCCGTGATTTTCCAGACATAAATTCAACAATTTTCCCGTCAACCTTAATGCTTTTGCTTCCAGCATAAAAGGTCTGTCCGGTTTTTGTTCCAGGACTTTTAAAACGTCTCTTGCTTCCAATGTCGGTCCCACCCCGTGTCCGGCCGGCTCAAGAGCCTGATTGATATCAATTGTCACCTTAATATTAAATTTTTTAGAAAGTGTTCTGAATTTATCGGCAATCATCTCTGCATCCTTAAAATGGTAAATTTTTAATGTCTTACCTACTGGTATGTCTAAAATCATGTGGGTTGCTCCGGAGGCAATTTTTTTAGCCATAATGGAAACGATTATTTTATCAAAAGATTCAAAAGATAACGGTGCCTCCACTTGAATGATTATGTCATCTGCCGGTGCCAGACCTAAATGTCCTCCCCAAACTATACAACCGCCGGTTGCCTCAACGATGCTTTTAATCTTTTTTAAGGTAAAAGTGACCGGTGCCAGAACCTCCATCGTATCAGCAGTTCCGGCTGGTGTGGTAATCGCCCGCGAAGAATTTTTGGGAATTATAAATCCTGCCTCGGCAATTATGGGTACCAGTATCATTGTCGTTCGTGTTCCGGCCAGTCCTCCTGTTGAATGTTTGTCGGCAACTATTCCCTTAAAATGAAGTTTCTCACCGGTATCGGCCATGGCTTTGGTCAAATAGAAGAGTTCCGTTGATGTAAAACCGTTTTTAAAGCCGGCAGCTACAAAATAGGTAGTTAATATAGGTGAAAGCCGTCGGTTCGAAACCTCATCCATCAGAGAAAATATTTCCTGGTAGGTTAATCTCTTGCCTAAAAGTTTCTTTTTGATGGCTGATATGGCTTGAAATGATATTGATGCCTGATTTTGCTTAAAATTATTTTTTTCCATATAGTTAATTCTATTCTAACAGTAAGGGGACTGTCCCCGCATGGGGACTGTCCCCAAATTATTCTAGTCTTGCTTTAACTATAAATCTCTTAAAATATGTCCCCGGCGGCACACAAGTCACCAGGGTCAGCTCCCGGTAAGATGTATCCTGGTTTAGAACACTTAAATCCGACGGATTGGTAATATACATTTTATACACCCGGAAAACATAACTGACATTATCAATTACAATTCTGATCTCGTCCCCAATCTCCAAATCAGGCAGTTTGGAAAAAATCGCCTTATAGTCCTTAGGATTATAGAAAAGAAGCAATGTCGAATGCCCGAAAATAACCGGATTGCCGATCGCTCCGGGTGAGGGACCTGTAAAATGAATGAGACTTTTTGATAGATCATTGCCGCCTATTATAACGTTAGCATTATCGATTTTCAGTTTCGGAATTGATAGAGAATAATTATTTATATTGTCAATCTTCTTAACGGGTGTAGCTTTGGGAAACCATAGACGGGCTTCTGTCAGATCAGTAAAAGTCGCTCCCAGCGCCTGTCTTATTTTCAAAGGCAGATTTTCTTCTTCTGCCACAGGAGATATGACCGACTGATATTTGCGGGAATAATAAAGTTCGAAAGTTAAAATCGGATATAAAACTGCAAAAATGAGAGTCAATCCGGTAAGAATTAAAACAATTGATATGATCCGTCCTATTCTCTTAGCAACACTCGGTAGGGTTTTGCTGTAAGAATAAATGGCCATCTTTATCTGGAAACAATGGAAATGGTGATATTTTGGGACTTAAAGGGAAGTTTTTTTGATAAAAAAGGCAATTTGTTGGTCTGGCTGATTTTGACTCCGCCGACTTTGTCAATTTTTTCCAGGTAGGCCAGGGCTTCAGAATATGATTTTCCCCTCATGTCCTTTTTAATTTGATTAAGATTTAGATCGGGAATAAAATAGGCAATAATTGCTACTTTCGCACTGATATTGCCGTTTTTATCCGCATCGCTCTTTTCCAGTTTTACTGTTGTTTTTGTCGGATCAAAGGTATAACCGGCAGGCACTGTTAAAGCCTGGGGATTAATCAGTTTTTCCAGTTCCGCCTGGTTATAAACAAATCCTTCCACTTTCAAAGTCAAATTTAGAGTTAAATCCTTCGCCTCACTGCCGACTTCGCTGTTGAATTTTTTGGAAGATACAGTGGTTGTAATTGGAGAATCTAATATTCTTTCCCTGGGATTTATATTTCCCAGTATTTTTTGTTTGGCCTGCTTAACTAATTCCGCAGTTAACTGTTCCTCCAAGTTATCCCTGTCTTCCTTCGACACACTGGTAATCTCCCGGCTGGTGCCTCCCGATAAAGGCAGGCTGTTTTTGGCGCCAGTAACGGCTTCTGAAAATTCGCTAAAGGTGAAATTGGAATTACCTGCCAAATTAGCTTCCGGACCGATTGCCGCTGCAGTAATTTTAGCGGTTGACTTGCCGAAGGTTATTCCCTCGGAAGTCTCTCCGGCTGAGGCAATTTTCACCTCCTCATCCAGTGTAAATTTAAGCGGTCCGCTAATTAATATTGTTCCGCGAGCTAAAGTTTTTGAAGTTGTTGTTTTATTATAAATTGTTACTTCACCGCGAGCTTTATCTCCCATTAATGTTGTTCCGGTAGATTTGGCACTTTTATCTCCGCTGATTTCATTTGTAATGCTTCTTATTGAGATTACGGGTAAATTGCCGCTGCCTTGAGCATTATCTTTGGCAAATAAAATTTCCATGGGATATTGTTGAGGCAGGGGATAGGTAATCAAAGATACACTTGCTGTCGGATAATTCCAAATAAGATAGATAAGAAGTATAACTATCAAGGCAGGTGGAATACCTAAGATGATTCCTTTATAACCGAACTTTATCTTGCTTATCCGGTCGCGTAATTTTGCTGAAACCTTTTGTAATTCTATTTTCCCGGCTACGAATTTTCCGTCTATCGGTTTGGTTTCTTTTTTTATCGTAGCTATTTTTTCGTTTAATGTTTCCTGAATAAAACCGAATTTTTCCCCCTTTTGATCAGTTTCTGCTTTTTCCAATTCTTCGCTAACACTTTCCGGTTCACTAACCTCCGTTTCTGCCTGAAGGGTTTCTTCACGGCTGATTTTAGGCAAGGTCTCTGATATATTGGGAAGAAAACTGGTAGCGGCTGCCTCCACCACTGCAGTCATAATTTTTTCGTTAGTGAAAATTTCAATTTTCGGTGTATGGAGAAAAATGGAATGCTTATGCCAGGGAAATCGCAGTAATTCCTCTCTTAATTCCTCGCTTTTATCGGAAAAGTCAAAAATGATAATCTTCGAAGGCAAAATATCTGCCTCAAATTGGGGAAGGCTCGAGGAAAAATCATTTACAATTGAGTCGCTTCTTTTTACAATGATATGCTGCTGAATTTTACCTACTCTTACCAGACTTAATGTCATGAATTCCGAAGATAAATCCATCAGGAGTACTGTCGGGGGAGAACTCTCAGTCGTTTCTAAATAATTGATAATACTGGAAACGTAATCAACAAATCCGTAAGCTTTAAGATCCAATTCTTTGGCAATTTTTTTAAGGCGTATTAAATATTCAGGTTTTACATTTTCACCCTCTAAATAGAATTGCGGCAGGGCGAAAATGACGTTATGAATAAGAAGTTTCTCGGGAACTGTTTTTTCCGCCATGGATATGGCTATATCTACTGCCTCGATCTCATTTTCCACCTCATTAAACTCGCTCTTTCCTATTCCCAAAATCCTGACACGGTTGCCGGTAATTTCGGCCACAGCCGCTCTGATATAACGCTCTTCCAACCCCAGTACTATGAAATAATTAGTTATCTCTTTTTTTGGCAGTATCTCTGAAAGAATTGACATTTATGAAGAGGAAACCAATGGACTATGAAAGGACGGCGTAGATTCTACGGTTTAAAGTGCCTTGTGCTTCCTCTTTAATTATCTTAATCTTTCCCAATCTGCCTGTAAAGTCAACATGTGGTCCTCCACAGACTTCCCTGGAAAAATTTCCGATCGTGTAAACTGTTACTTTTTCCGGATATTTTACCCCGGGTACGGTTAATGCCCCGGAGGCAACTGCAGCCTTAAAATCAACCGTCTCTTTGGTTACTTTCAGGTTCTGGCTGATTTTCTCATTGGCAATTTTTTCCACTGTTTGAATTTCAATATCCGTCAATTTGTTAGGGTGTATAAAATCAAATCTTAACCGCGCGTGTGTAATATGGCTGCCTTTTTGTCTGATATGGTTGCCTAAAACCGTCCTCAAAGCCTGTTGCAGCAGGTGTGTTGCGGTGTGCAACTTCATTGTTGCCGTCCGATGATCCTGTAAACCGCCTTTGAAAATACCCTTGGTTGCTGTCCTTGACAGTTCCTGGTGTTTTTTAAATTCCGCATCATAGTGCTGCATATCAATATTCATGCCTTTTTCGCGGGCTATTTCCAAAGTCAATTCAGGGGGAAAACCAAAACTCTGATACAGATCAAAGGCCAATTTTCCGTTTAAATCATTGTGTTTTTCAATTTCCCTGATTCCCCGGTCCAGAAGCTTGCGGAATTTTACCTCTTCCATATCCAGGACGGACAGGATGTTATCGCTATTTGGTTTCAGGTCAGGATAAAATCCGCTGTACACTTCTATGATTTTTTCAGCCAAATCTTTTATAAAATCTGAGTGTATACCCAATAACTTTCCGTGCCTTATTGCCCTTCTTATAAGTCTCCTGACGATATAACCCCTTTCTTTGTTGCCCGGCTCCACACCGTCACCGGTTAAGAAAACCACAGCTCTTATATGGTCGAGGATTATTCTGACGGATTTAACGAACGGTTCTTCGTAACTCCGGCCGCTCAATTGAATAAGGTAATATCTCGGTTTGTTAAACAGGTCGGTCAAAAACGGATCCGGTTTTGGTATTATTTTCCTTATCCATGCCGTTAAGGCGGTCACCCTTTCCATACCCATGCCCGTATCTACATTTTTTTGTTTTAGAGACTCATAAGTTCCATCAGACTTTTTATTAAACTCCATGAAGACATCATTCCATACCTCAAAATAGCGTCCGCAGTCGCAGTTGATGTGACAAATCTTCCCGTGAATTTTTTCGTCATGCATGTTGCGTCCGGTATCGTAAAACATCTCAGTATCCGGTCCGCAGGGACCTGTCGTCCCGGCAGGCCCCCACCAGTTTT
>Ga0155407_131_pt6 | contig 28936 bp, 32 predicted proteins | sample RifCSPhighO2_02_FD_106375 | JGI IMG/M metagenome (GOLD analysis project Ga0155407, IMG submission 106375) | Candidatus Gottesmanbacteria bacterium RIFCSPHIGHO2_02_FULL_39_14
GGATAAATCTATCTTTACCAATTTAAGTTTTTTTAATTTGAAGCTGGAAATGTTCTCCGGTCTGCCTGTAGAAAAATTGTCTAAAACCAAAACTTGATGTCCCAACAACAAAAGTCTTTCTACTAAATGACTGCCGATAAAGCCGGCTCCGCCGGTAACAATGCATTTCATAAATAATCACCCTTGAAGTATCCGACCTATCCCCTCTTTTAAATCTACCTTTGGCTTCCAGCCTAAAAGTCTTTTAATTTTAGACGTATCAACTTGCTTGAAACTGCCCTCCCATGGCCTTTTGGGAAGATAGGTAATCTTTCCTCCCAAAAGTCTGACTATTTCCAGAATACTGTATGTATTTTCTCCTCCGATATTCGAAACTTCATTTGTAATCTTCGACTTTGCCGCCAACATAAAAGCCTCAACTGCATCTTCAACATAGACTAAATCCCGTCTCTGCCTCCCGTCGCCTACCACCGTGAATTCCTGACCGGCTTCTTTTTGTCTCATGAATTTAGTCAGGATCGACCCATAAGACCCTCCCTTAATTAATTTAGGCCCGTATACGCTGACCATCCGTAAAGAAATTACCGGCATTTTATATACCTTTCCGAAGTGTAGAACCAAATGCTCCCCTAAATATTTACTGGCTGCATAAATTGAATCAAGCTTTATTTCCGCTTCCTCCGGCGTCGGCCAATAATTCTGCACTCCGTAACAGGAGGCAGAAGCAGCATAAATAAATCTCTTAATCTGGGCTTCTCTTGCGGCCATTAAAACATAAAAAGTTCCGGAAACATTTACTTGATGATAATAAACAGGTCTTTCGAACGATTCTTCTGTTTTGGATACTGCCCCCAGGTGAAATACCCAGTCTATGTCTTTGAAATAAACACCTCTTATCTCTCTTTTAATGGCCAAATCAGCTTTTACTAAAGTTAATTTGGGGTGATTCCTCATCGAATCAGCATAGTTTTTTTTACCCTGTCTGAATCTGTCTAAAGCAACTACAAAGTGGCCATCCAGAAGTAATCTTTTAACTAAATGGCTGCCGATAAACCCGTTCGCCCCGGTCACTAAAGTCCGCATGTTGTTCTTATTTAAAACCGTATAACTTCTTCAAAAGTGCAAATATCGACCCATGGATAAGAAATAAAGAGAATTGTTTTTGTAAATGATATTTATTATTTCTTAAATAAACATCCCGGCTTCCAACCAGTCTTGCCAGCCTATTTTTAATTATTTTATCTCTGTTGTAAATTTTCAGAATTGCCGGGAGAGTGATTCCCCTGTCTCCTTCTTTGACTATCAGGGACAGAATCCTCACTCTCAATGAAGCCATCATCATTCCGAAAATACCCAATATATAGGCAATTACTAACAATGCATAGACAAACCAGGACAGAATACCCCATTCCAACCATCCCGTTAATACTCCTACCAGCAGAAAAGATAAAATAAGTACCCTGACTGGTTCTTTTACCTTCCCCATCCTGAACCATAAAACATGGCAGACGACAAATAATAAGAACCTTATCAGGGCTGTCTTCATCCCTGTCCTCCTTCCTCCCATCCCAGTATTTTTCTGTACACTTCAAAAAAAAACACTATCACTCTGCCTTTTGACTCCGGATAATATTTTGTACCTTTTTTCACCGCCAATCCGGAATCTGCCAAATTATTTAACCGTTTGACGACCAATTCCTGATCGGAAAAATGACCGAGGATTTTTTCTTCAGAATTCGCCTGACTATTCTTTATCAAAAAATAAATTTGAGCCGATGGACTTGCCTCACCGATATAAACATTAATAAAGTAAATCAGATAAATGCCGGAATATATCAGATATAAAACAATGGCCCCAAGCGGTAAAAACCAAGTAAATAGTAGTCCCGGAAAAAAAATAAATACCGTTTTAAAGGTATTAATACCAAATCGTATCAAGATTCTATGCAATAAAATATGTAGAATAACGGTTAAAGAAAAAAGGGCTGCACTTAGTAAAATATAGGGCATAACGGCAAATCACACGTCCTTAACATCCTTGAAAACTAATACCAAACTGTAAAATGTCTGCCAAATATTTTTAAAAGTAAATGCTTTGGAAGCCCCGGATTTCCGTCCGGTATGTTCAAAAGGAATTTCGGTAAACGAAGCTCCGTTTTTTATTAACCTGATCTTTATTTCCGCCAGGAGTGTTACTCCTCCTGAATAAAGTGGCATTTTTTTTAACAGTTTGGTTTTACAGATAAAAAAGCCGTTGTAATATTTCAAATTCAAATTGAAAATAATATTTAATAACCTCACAAAAATTCTGGAAATTATTCTTCGCCATAACGATCTTTTCCCTGGATTTATCATATAGGAAGAAATCAAATCTGCCCTGTCAGCCGCCCCCAACAACTCTCTCAATGACAACCATGACATGTCATTGTCTCCCGGAAAACCGCTAATGTAGGTTTTGCTGGCCACCGCCAGACCCCTCTTAAATGCTGCTCCCCCGCCCATATTATGTTCATTTCTGACAATCTTTATTTTTTTATTTCTTCTTGCTAATCCCTTTAAAATGTTTCCGGTATTGTCAGTAGATCCGTCATCAACACAGATAATTTCATAATCATCTGTTGTTTCCTTAACTGCCTTCAAAACGCTCTCTATCGCCGCCCCAATATTATCCTCTTCATTATAAGCAGGAACAATAATACTGACATCGATTTTCATTATTTCGAGTAATAATCGGCAATCTGCCGGCTGACATACATCACGTCTTTTTCCGTCAGATATTGATGACAGGGCAATGTCAAAATAGTATCGGCCTGTTTCTCGCAAACCGGAAAATCTCCTTTCCGGTAACCTAAATATTGGGCAGCTTTTTGGAGATGTATCGGTATCGGATAGTGGACTTTCACTTCAATCCCTTTTTCTGTCAGGTATCCGATGAGTTTGGCTCTCTTTTTAACCTGAATTACATATTGGGTAAAAGTCGGGCTTATCTTTGCCTCTTCCTGATTCCGTTCCGGAATATGGAGATCAGGCTCAAGCGGTCTTAGCATTTCATCATAAATTCCGGCTATCTTACTTCTTCTATTGATGATTTTTTTTAAAGTTTTTAGTTCTTCCAAAAGTATCGCTGCATGAATTGTATCCAAACGGCTATTATGGGCGAAAAATTCCACTTCATCCCTTGTTTTTAATCCGTGATTACGCCATAACCGCAACTGTCCTGCTAAATTTTCATCACTCGTGACGATCATTCCCCCGTCACCCCAGACATTGAGTATTTTCAATGGGTGAAAGCTGAAACATCCGGTAATCCCGAATGTTCCGAGATATTTTCCGTTAAACTTGCCGAAAACAGCCTGTGCCACATCTTCTATCACCGACAGTTTATATTCAGAGGCTATTTTCATAATCCGATCCATACTACAGGGATTTCCGGCCAGATGTACGGGAATTATGGCCTTTGTCCTTTTTGTAATGGACTTTTCAATCAAATCGGGATCAATCAAATAATCATCACCGACATCGACAAAAACAGGTCTTGCTCCGACCAAAGCAATTACAGCCGTTGTCGCTATAAAACTGTTGGGAACCGTAATTACTTCATCACCCTGCTTTATATCCAGCACTTTTAAGCTTAAAAGTAAGGCATCAGTCCCGTTGGCAACACCTATTGCCTGCCGTGCTTTCATCATTCTTGCCATTTTTTTCTCAAGTTCATTGAGCCTTTCTCCTAATGTAAAGTCTCCTTTTTTTGCAACGTTCTTTATTGCCTTAAGATACCTGTCTAAATCGGCAAATTGTTTTGTCAGATAAACAAATGGAACTCTCCATTTCTTATTTTTCATACATCATCCTTTTAAAATTCAATCACCATTCTGCCTAATACCTGTCCTCCCTCCAACATTTTCAAAGCTTGATTTATCTGTTTAAGTTTAAACTTATGAGTAATTAATTTATCTATTCGTAGTTCTCCGGTCAGATATTTTCTTCCATAATATGGAATATCTACATCCGGCTTTGCTTCGCCTCCCCAGCTGCCTACGATTCTTTTCCCGCGGATAAGATCAAAAGGATCCAGACAGATCAACTCACCTTTCTTAAGATTGCCGGCCACAACGGTCGTACCCTTGTCTTTAATCACTCTAAACGCGGTTTCCATGGCTTCTTTTTTACCCGCTGCCTCAACTGCATAATCAACCCGGAAATCAAAGTTATCTTTCAGGTAATTAATAGTCGTTGTCGCACCCAAATATTTGGCAAAATCAAGCTTTCCTTTATCTATATCAATAGCAATAATATTCTTACAACCAAGCATTTTCGCCCCTATTATGGCACTTGCCCCCACTCCGCCCACGCCAAAAATGGCTATCGAGCTTCCTCTTTTTACTTTTAGATTATGCCTTAACATGCCTATTCCTGTTGGTATGGCGCAACCCAATACTGCTCCCACCCTGGCCGGAATTCTTTTATTAATTTTCACCAGTCTGTTTTCAGAAATAATAGCATAATCGGAAAAAGTTGTTATCGCTCCGGCATTAATAATTGTCCCCTTACTTCTGTACTGACAGAAGGATTCCTCCTGTCCTTTCCCTTTAATCCAGGTTAACACCGCATAATCCCCTTTTTTTACCTTAGTTACTTTCTCGCCTGTTTCCACTACTTCTCCTTCTCCTTCATGGCCCAACAGATGCGGCAAGTATTTGTCTTCTCCGTAATAGCCTTTAACTTCATTAAGCTGCCTTCGGCAAATTCCCGAAGCCAAAATTTTAACCAGAACCTGCCCTTTTTTCAGTTTGGGAATTTCTATCTCGATTATCTCCAAAGGCCTGTTAATTCGGTATAAGACAGCAGCTCTTGCCTTCATGGTATAAACCACCAATAATCTCCTGTGTATCCTACTTCTTTGAATAACTTTTCCCATGCGTCTACACTCATATAGGTTTTTGCAGTCAGGTTCCACCTTTCCAGTCTGTCTTTCTCCCGAGTGTTTCGGTAGGCATCTATAGTGATAAAGGCATTTTCTCTGCTCACTCTCACGATCTCTCTGATTGCCTGCTTGCACTCATTTAACGGCAAATTATGCACCGTGTTGATGGAGATAACCAGATCAAATGACTTATCAGGATAGTCTAACTCCTTCGCATTACCAACAGTCAGAAATGGTTTCACATCGGTGAGGGCATTATCAATAGCATAGGTTGAAATATCAACCCCTTTCAATTTCGCACCTGGCAATGCTTTTTGGAAATCATAGAGCATGAAACCTTTGGCGCATCCGACATCCAAAATGCTGCTTTTATTGGTGAGTCTGTAGTACTTAATAATATCTGCAACAACTCCTGTCCAAAAGCGGGGATGATAGTAAAATCCTCCGTATCCGTATTTTCTTTCACCGTCAAAAAATGCTTTCCCGAATTTTCTCGCAATCCTCCTTACCTCAACTGTTTTCTCTTCTGCTCTTTTGGTGAAATTTCTTTTCACCTGCGGATATTTTGCTAGAAGATTAATCTCGGCCATTGTATACTTGGACCTATTATACATAATTCACCTAATACCAGATACATCGGCTTAATACTGATCTTTATCTTCGGAATTTTATTTCGAATATGGATTAATAGCCTTGTTCCTCAACCCTTCATTATGGACCAGAAACAAAACGTGGACCTGGCCAATTATATTATGCAGGCGGAACCCATTATTCCGGTCCTGCAGATGACTGTGCTTATGGGAAATCTCATCCTGATTATTTTAGCTGAAGAACGCTATTCTATTCCCTTTTACCCCTTACTATATCTGTTTGCCGGCTTTGTCTTGTGGAGATTACTCTCAGATTTAAACCGCTATGTCAAAAATTTTCTTCACTAGGTCTTTCGTTATCTATTTTTTCTTTTCGCAAATCCTTATTATCCTCTCCAACACATCTCTCATCCTGCATCAAATCAATCAACCGCCACTAAGCGTCTACCCGCTTGTCAATACGGAATGGACCCATGACTTCTATCTTTATCTTTCCGTTGTCACCCAAGGTAAATCCGGCTCCTGGTTATATAGCGAAACTTATACTTCGGAACCGACTAAACCGGGTTTTTTTCTTTTTTACTATATCCTGGTCGGCAAAATGGCTGCCCTTTTCAATTTATGGCCGCCTGTTGCTTATCATCTGGCTCGAATTATTTCTCTTGAATTTTTTATCTTGCTTGTTTACCTTCTCTGTTATCAAATTTTGGGCCAGCGCTTAGCAATTTTAGGCGCCGGCCTTTCTTTATTTACCGGCCTTTCCCCTCTCCCTTTGTTTAAAGAAACTCTCAATCTGCAATTTTATCCGGCAGGCTACCCCTGGTGGATGTCCTTCGATACTTTGGAACGTCTCAACGGCTTTCCGCATCACATTTTTGGACAGGCAATACTACTCTTAACCGTCATTGCCGTCATTCATTTTGTGCGTACTCAGAAATGGCGGTTTGCAATTTGTTCTGCCTTTCTTTCTTTAATCGGAGGACTCCTCTTTCCTCCGATACTCGGACCTCTTGTTGTCTGTCTATCTCTTGGACTGATAATTTACTCTCTTCCTATCATCAGAAAACTCTTTTGGGATAAATGGAAATTAATTGCCGGTATTCTCCTCATCATTGCTGCCTCATCCGCAGCATACCTTATGGTTATCTGGCAGCAACATCAGGGATTTCCCTGGAATCAGTGGGCTTCCAATGAACTTATCCGCTGGAATACCAATGAGCCGAATTTCAATTACAGCCTCTTTTTTTTCTTTGGAATCCTGCCCGTTATAGTATTTCCAACAGTCATAAAGTCTGTTTTCTCCCGGCGATTTGAGGATTATTTGATTCTTTTTTGGGCAATCTATCCTTTTATGCTGCTCCCCTTTGCCACTACCCTGGGTCTGCCGAAAATCCGGCTCCTTCAGGAAGCACCTGTAGTACCTTTGGGAATTTTAGCGGGAGCCTCTATCGGGAGAATTATTCCTAAGACTTCCGGAAATATTTTCCGCTTGGTTATTATTGTTGCTGTTATAACTTTTGGCTTACCATCAATAATTACCATCTTCCAGGAGCGTCTCTCCACCTTACCGCTATTTGTTTCAGGCCACCACTTCCATATCCCCCGCCCGACCTATAATGCCATCAAATATATGGAAGATAATCTGAAGCCTTATAGTCTTATCCTCTCCGAACAAATGATGGGCAATATCATTCCGGCCTTTATTCCCGTAAAAACCTATGTTGGACACTTTACCCATACCATAAATTTTTATCAAAAGGAGCAACTTACCCGTTCTTTTTTTGCCCAAACAATGAAGGAATCGGAAGCCAAAAAATTATTAGTTGATAACAATATCTCTTATGTATATCAGGGTGAAAACGAGCGATTAATAAATAATATACTTTTAAAATATAGTTTTCTTGAAAAAATATATGAGAAAGATGAAATAATTCTTTATAAAGTTCTCTAACTTGTCTAAAGAAAAAACCGTTTTTGAATCATCCCCATGAATAATGTAATTGATAACACTGCAAATAATCCGGCAATTACTGATTCGATATATCTATTCTCATGTTTTCGGACTAATATAAAAAGAGTCATTGTAACAATAAAATAACGCGGCTCAATAAGCCATGTAAACCAAAGGAAAATAAATGAAAACAGATATAAAACTCGCCAATAATTCCTCTCAAACTTCGTAATCAAAAACGAAAATAAGCTGTAAATTATTATTAAATAGAATATTAATTTGGTACCTAATCCTGATGTAAAAAATAAAAGAATTGTATTTCTTATAAAAAACGGGTCTCTGTTCCAAGGATGAGTAATTTTAAAAGTCATAAAGTATAGAGGTAAATATAAAATTATCAGTAAAAATAAATATTTCTTTTTCCTTAATGTCGTAATTATTCCGGGTAAATATACTAGTTGCAACGGAATAGTTAGTAAAAAAAGACAAAATAAAAAAAGATAAATATTGCCCAGAGGAATTAAAGAAAAAAGCGGCCATGCTCCCCCTCTAACACCAAAACCCCTGTTAATAAAAATAAATATAAAAAATATTAAAATACTAACAATGAATGTTAAGCTTTTAATTATGTGTTTCTTTAAATATTCTCCCTTAATCATAAAACCGAATTTATCCAGATAAATAACAGTGTTAACAAAAATTACCCATAATATGTTATTTTGCCTTATTAATATTGCAAGTATTGATGCTATTCCGGCAATTAAATATTTTTTGCGAAGTGAAAGCAGCAATACCAGAAGTACACTGAATAAAGAAGGAACGTCTGTATAAAGCAGAAAGAAAAATGGAAAAACTATCGGCAGAAAACTAAACTGCAACGTCTTTAAAAGTGCAGAATTCTTATTAATCGAATAAGCTGCAAGATAAAACACCGGAATCGTCAAAATGCTTAATAAAAAAGAAAATATTCTCATAAACTGTATTGAATAATTGCTAAAAATTCCTCCAATCAATGATAGAGTTAAGTGATAGAAAGGTATCATATAGATTAATGGATTTATGCCTGTCTCTCCTCTTGCAAAACGCATTATCTGGTCGAAATGAAGAATTTCGTCTATATATAGATAGTTGGAATTAGCAAATGAAAAAATTATCGAGAAAAAAATAATTAGAAATAAAATAGTAATTTTAGAAATAAAATTCATTTCCTTTCCCATCTGGAAAGATTACCGACATTTTCCGCAAATCGATATTCTTTTACTACATAGTCATTCATAAGCTGGGTTACAAGACTACTGCTGGATACAGATTCTGCAAAAATAACTTTTGGTCTTCTTTCAATAATCTGATTACCAAGTTTAATTATTTGATCTTTGTGAAAAAAAGATGTCAGCGCATTTGAATCAATAACATTCACACTGCCAGTTCGGACTAAATATTCTGTATCAAAAGATGAAATTATGGCAATTTTTCGTGAACCGATCGGAATATCGTTTAATTCTTTATTAATTGCTTTTAAAGTTTGTTTAAATCCTGAAAATTCTTCAATTCCTTGAGGCTTTTGCGCATATTTCCAATTTATAAACTTATTCCTGAGATTTCTAAATCCGGCAGTTAAAATAATTGCAGTTACAATTATCATAAAAGTACTAAAGGAAAATATTGCGTATAACGATGGTATAGAAAAAACAGAATATCTATTGGAAATATAACTTCGAAATCTTAAGAGTAACCAGAAACAAATTAGGATAAATGGAATCATTATAATTATAAGATTCCCTCCATCACTTCGTCCTAAGTAATAAGTCAAAGAAAAAAGTGAATAAAATGTCAGAAAAATAAAAAGTGACAAATTATTTTTAGAACCGCGTTTTCGGGTAGCTATTTTTGAAAATACCTCTGAAAATATGTACCAAATACTGGTTAAAAGTATTGCCATAAATAAAAGGTATGGTCCGAATATGGGAAGCCGGATCATATCCAATCCGTCTATGAAACTGCGGGATGGAACAAAATACTCCAGCCAATCGGGAAACTGATTTGAAGAAAAATACAGGAAAAGAGTAATAGATATGAAAAAAATAATAATTGTTGAAATTAATCCAAAAAACTGCACAGCTAGTTTAATCAAATTAGCTTTAACTGAAGAATTATAATTCCAAAATTGAATTACCAGATATGCAATGTATGACAATAGTATCGGTAAACCTGTGTCAAATGACCAAAATACAGCATATCCAATCAAAAAAAACTCAATAACGCGCAATTTGAAAGCCGAAATACTTATATATCTCTGCCACATTATCCAGCTTGCCAAAATTACCCACCAGCCAAACCTAATAAAACTTCTATTGGCACAGCAAAGAGGTGAACCTTCAACCGTAAAATAATGTTCCACTATAATAAAAATTAATAGAAGTAACGCCGTAGCGGTCGATTTAAACCATCTTTCCATTATTAAGAATATTACTGAATAAAATAAAAGGTAAGTAGCCCCAACAACATATACAAAATTCTCATAACTTAGCTTAATAATTTTAAAAATCGGTACTAGAGAATATATATTCAGAAGTCCGTAAAGTGAGAATGAATTAACAAGAATAGTTTTACCGCCGACCACATCATTCAGAGGTCCGATCATGGCAACATAATTAAAAAGATATTCTTTCGGCAACCCGAATAGAAATATTGTAAACCCAATTAAAAGAATAATACTTAAAGTAAAAATAATTCGGTTAATAGGTATTGTTAAAAGATCTTGCAGTGAGTTATTCATCTTTTCCCCAAAAAATAAAAAGAAAAGTAAAACGAAAACAACAATTCCAATTTCCGAAAAAGGCAATCTGTCCAAGTAAACAAAATTATATTTGTAGAATTCTCCTACAAGTGCTTTTTCAAATTGATCCGAAAAGAGTGATTTTAATAAATAAAAATTAAAAATAATGAATAATGTTCCGACAATAAGGTCTATTGTCTTTTGTAGGTAAACCAATATCAGAGGCTTTTTCAAAGAAAGTATATAGCATGATAATCCTGCCAAAATAAAGTATAAACAATAAGACACTAATATTAAGAGTAGAGGTATCTGTGCTGCCTTCAATAATATAAATATCAGAAAAATGGTTGCTGTTACTAAAAGTCTTATTAGAACTCCGCATACTGAAGATCTTATTGATTTTGGAATAAACTCCAAGCTTTTACGGTAAAAAAAATAAATTAATGGAACAAAAATAAAAAGAAGTAGCCATCCGGTTTGGTATATTAATATTTCATTTTCCGGGTGAAGCGAAGATGAGAAATTATCTATATAGCTGGATGAATTTATTACAGGATGAAAATTACTTATCTGATAACTGACATAAAAACTATAAAATCCGACAAAGGTTATTATCGATAAAGCAATAAGATAATAAATATTATTTTTCACTTCATCCATATCACTATTCTATATTATTCCAAATTATGAAATTATTGGTATAGTTATTTCATGAAAAATATTTTAAATAAAATATTTTATTCCCGGTTATTTTGTTTTTATTTTCTGATTGCCAATTCAATGATTTTTTTATCGAATCTGATTTTTATCAAACATATCTATAATAACCCTCCAAACTTTATCTTTACCCTGGCCCATCAGGAATTGGTTTTGGATTATTTTTCATATCTTTCCTATATAACTCTGGGCATCCATGGATATTGGTTGAAACACTCTCCTTATACTACTGAAGCAACCTCATCTGGAATGTTTCATATTTTTTACCTTCTTTTAGGAAAATTAGCATCAGTTTCTAATATTTGGGTGCCTTATATTTACCATCTTTCACGGTTTATTTCCCTGGAAATATATATAATTTCCCTCTATCTTTTATCTTATTTGTTATTAGGAAAAACAGTCGCAATTTGGGGCGGTCTTTTCAGTTTAATTGCCACAATTTCTCCAATTTCTTTTTTTAAAGATACTGTTAATTTTAATATGTATATTGCCGGAATACCCTGGTGGATAAACCAGGATGCTCTTAGAAGGCTAAATGCTGTACCTCATCATATTTTAGGACAAGCACTTCTATCTATTTCAATTATTTTTTTCATCTTATTTATCCGTCACCACAAATTAGTCTACGCCTTTTTTTCCGGAATTTTAATTTTATTAGGCGGACTTATCTTCCCTCCCATTCTGGCAGTTTATCTAATCTGTATTCCTGCTGCATTTATATTATCAACTTTGAGAAATATCTTAGTAAATAAAAGAATTTTTTTTAAGAAATTCCAAATTTTCGGATTAGGCTTAATAATTATTCTTAATTTACTTGCTTACCTTATAATCACAGCTCAGGAAAAGCAGGGTTTCCCATGGAACCACATTCGTCTTTTTGAGATTGAAATGTATAATTTCCGTCCGGAATTTAATCGGGAAGCGGTTTTATCTTTGGGTTTGGCTGTTTTTTTCTCATTACCGGCAATCATTGTCATAATAAAACATCTTAATATTGATTATTTGTTAGTTGCTTTTTGGGCGTTATTGCCTTTTATATTGCTCCCGCTTGCAAATATTATAAATATCCCAAAACACCGTATTCTCCAAATTTCACCATATGTACCGCTGGGAATTTTAACTGCATATTTTATATTTAAAATGATTCCGAAAATCAGAAAAAATCTTCTGCAATTCGCTTTAGTATTTATATTTCTTCTTATCAATCTTTCTGTTTCATTGAAAATCCTTACTTTAAGACTTCAGGCTTTTGATTTTTATTCATCCGGCCATCAATTTCATATGCCTTCCAAAACTTATAAAGCTCTCACATTTATTGAAAAAAATATTCCTAAAGAGTCTAATTTTCTTAGTACCATGATGATGGGTAATATAATTCCCGCTTTTACTCTGATGAGAAGCTACGTCGGACATACAGATCTGACAATTCAAGCCTGGGAGAAAGAAAACTTTAGTAAAAATTTTTTTTCTATGAAATTATCCGAAAATGAAGCTGAAGAATTTCTCAAAAACAATAATATAGATTACATTTATTTCGGGGAACTGGAGAAACAGCTTGGCGGTAACATTAACGATTATCCTTTCCTCAGGCTTATTTTCCAAAATGAAGTTGTTTCAATTTACCGCTTCTTAAAAACATAATTATAAATAAGTAAAAATCCGTATCCCGCCCAGAAATAAATAAGTGAATAATAAATTAAACTGTGCCTACTCTCATTGGTCAGAAGAGGAAATAAAAAAGTTATGTACAGAAAAAAAAGTAACGTATACATGATCAAAGGACTATTTATTATTTTTCCCTTCTGTTTTCTTATATATCCGTATATTCCCGTTAAAAATAGTAATAGTGAAGTCACATTAACTGCTCTTAAAATCCATTTATCGGCAGGATAATAAGGATCTATATAAGCAGCCATGTGTGTTTTATCCCAAATCCGTAGGATATTTTTATTATAATTTATTAAAAAATTCACCGAAGTAGTCTTCAATTTTTTCCAAAAAAGCATCCTGTACTTATCATTCAGTTCCTCAACTTCTCTTTCATTACGGGTCAACGATGCGGAAAAATATTCCTGCATAATCTTCTTCAATTCCGGATGAATATTTTTTTCTTCAATAAACAGTTCAGGATATTCATAGTCATAGAAATTCATATACAGCAATGACCAGGCACGGTTATAAGGAGGGGTCAATCTTATTTTTTGGTAGGTAAAATAATTGGCTGTTATTGAATATAAGGAAAAAATAAAAAAGCTTAACAACGTAAAAAATATGAAATAAATTCTTTTCCCCCTCCTGAAATATAAAAAGCTCAGCATAAAAATCATGATAAAAACAAAATAATAAAATTGCAGTCTGATAAATAATGTGACTCCCAGTATTGCTCCCAAAGCAAACCATAAAAAGAAATTTTTGGTAAATGATTTGGCTGTGATTATTACTAAAGTAAGCGTTACCAGAAAAATAGAGACTGTTTCCGGCAGTCTTAAGCCCGTATACGCACTTGTAAACGGATTAAAAAGATACAAAATAAACGATATGAAGGCTGCTTTCTGATTTTCAAAGATTCTTCTTGCCAGAATAAAAATAATTATCGCTGTAATTAAATCTGTAATGATTTGGATAATCCTTAATGCCCAGAGATTATCAATTCCGAAGATAAATCCGACTATGGCTAAAAAAAACGGATAGCCGGCATTCTTGCCGCAACAATCGGCGACCAACTCCCCCGCTAAGATTCTTTTGGCTAAAATGACATAATAACCAACATCATAAGTCAAACCATCATAAGTTAAGGAGGCTAAAAATAATCTGAACAAAAATCCCAAAAATAATAAAATAATTAATTTCTTGTTCATAAAGCTTCTTATTATGATAATATGCTAATTAAAATGAAGTTTAAAAGATTCTATTTTCTAAATATTCTTTTTTTCATTATTACAACCGCAACTATACTAACACTTAATATCTTTCCTTTATACACTCTTGCCAAAAGATCTCCGGCGGGAAGAACCTATGCTCTAATCCACAATAATGTCCAGGATTTTTATTTTTATCAAAGCTTAATGAATCAGGGAACCAGCGGGAATTGGATAATCTATGATCCTTATACAACTGAAACCCACAAATCATCAATAATATTTTCCTATTTCACTTGGGCAGGAAAATTAAGTCAATTATTGCAGATTCCTCATGCCTATACTTATCATGCAATACGCATAATTGCCGGCATTTTCTTCTTTATTACCGCCTACCGGCTTATAATAATGCTTAAACTTCCCTATCCCCATCTTATCTATTTCTTCTTTCTGTTTGCAGCTCCGTTTTTTAAAGGTGATACCCCTTATATGTACTGGTGGACCGGAATGGATCCTGTCAGACGCGCCGCCTACCTTCCCCACCATATGTTCGGCGGATTCCTGCTTATTGTTTCGGTAATCCTAATTCTGCGATTTTTCTCATCAAAAAAAATTAAATATCTTCTTTACGCTTTACCCTTAGCGCTTTTTATGTCTTTTATTCACACCCCCAGTCTAATTATCCTTCTTATTGTCTTACCACCTACGCTTCTTTTCTATATTGTTTTGAATTTGAAAAATTGGAAATTGTTAATTGGTAATTATTGGTATTTATTTGTTTATTGGATAATTGGATTATTATCGTTGAGCTTCATGGTTTCCCAAACCCAAAAAGGCTTCCCCTGGAACCAGTATCTTTTATGGGAAAGAAATCTTCAGTATCCCCTTGATAAAGAATTAATTGGCGCCTTGGGAATACTCTTTCCATTTGCTTTAACGGGGACCGTTATTTCCCTGCTCTCCAAAAAATTTGATCGCATATTTATAGCTTGCTGGTTTGCTGTTCCCATTCTTCTTATTCCCGCAGCCGGAAAGTTAGGCATGTCCAATATCCGGCTTATCCAGGGAATTCCCTATCTATCCATGTCAATTTTAGCTGTTTTAGGCCTTGAATATTTAATTAAATTAATAAGAAAATTATTTGTTTTTTGCTCGCCCGCCATAGCTTTAGCGACGGTGGGTCTTTTGTTCTTTGCCTATTCCTATCGTGAAATTGTTTGGAGCGTCAAAGATCAAATCCGCGAATATTCACCCATTTTTGGCAATACTTATCTTGACAATCGTCTTTTTGCCGCTTTTGACTTTATTAACAAAAACTATCCTCCGAAAACCACCTCCGTCAGCACTTTCTATGCCGGAAATTATTTGCCGGTATATACCCATACCGTCAGTTTCATCGGCCATAATGGTTACACCTATAATGTTGACCGTAAAGAACCTGAGGTGGCTAAATTGTTTACCATGAAAATGGCAGAGAGGGAAGCCAAATCATTTCTTATGGATAATAAAATTACTCTGGTCTTTCAGGGTCCCGAGGAAAAGCAGTTCTACCCTGACTATCTTTACCCCAACATCCTTAAACCCGTCTACGACCGCGAAGAAGCCACCATCTATGAGATGAAATAACAACTACCTGTCATTTCGAACCCCGCGAAGTGTACTTACCTATCAGGTCTGATGTCTGAATTATGTTATACTTTTTTACGGAAATGAAAAATCCAGTTAACGTCAAGAATAAAAGCTCACAGCCTCCTGATTATTTCCTCCTCGGCAAAATTATTTTTATCTGTCTTATTGTTTTCGGCCTCGTAGGTTACTATCTCGGTGAACAATCTACTCAGATTAAAATCTCAAGACAGATTACTCCGACTCTTGCACCGGTTAGCACAATCTTTAATATTTCAGATCAGAATCAGACTGTTGATACTTCAAATTGGAAAACGTATAAAAATGAAAAATATGGTTTTAAAATAAATTATCCCCCTAATGTTAAATTAATTCCCAAAGAAGCTCTCTTTAATATTTTCATCTCAAATGATGAATATCCATTTGGAATGTCTATCTCTATAGATGTACTTCCAAATCCAAGTAATTTAATCTTACAAGAAGTTGGCAATAATAAGTTTGCTACTGATGCTTCTGAACCATATGATCTTAATTGGCAAACTTCCTCATTTTCCGGAAAACCAGCTATAAAAACCATCTATTTCCCTCCGGGCGATACAGGAAATCAATCAATCTATTTATTTTCTCATAACGAAAATATAATAGCTGTCTGGTATTCTTCTGTAGATAAAGAAGATTCTTCCGAATTTTCCAGTTTATCAAACAATATTCTCTCCACTTTTCAATTTCTTGACCAAAATCAGACACCTAATATTACTAAAAGGAACGAATATTAACATATTTATTCCCTATAAAAATAAGAGGTATTTATCAGCTTTTTTTCCTTCTTAGCTTTCACTTTTATTTTTATTCTTTTATAAAGAATGTACTATCTCTTCAAATTGATTAACTGTAATGCCCAAATGACTGCAGGCTTTTTTTAAGTCTTTCGAATAAACGTATTTACTCTCATGAACAACCCACATTTCTTTTGGAAAAGGATCATTTTCGCGAAGAAACAATTCTATCCTTCTACCACTACCAGGCTTATTAATAATACTGATAGCTTTGAATTTTTGGGAAGCGATTATTTTTATCGCTTTTAAAAAGTCGGAAAATTCAATGTTGGTTTGAACAGGCACATCAATTATAGCAGGGAGGATAGTACGCCGCTGTCCCTGAATATTGATCCAATTTAATTTCTTCTTTCTTGTTGCTGATTTGATATAAGGAATATTTCCTGATCATTTTTTGGGAAAAGTCATCCATTATTTGCTTAAGGGCAGAATTAAAAACCTTCCGATCTTCTTCGTCAGACAATTCTCTTACTGTAAGATGTTTAGGATACTTATATTTTTTCAATCCTTCTTCGTATAATCTGACTAGTGATTCTAATTTACTTTTTACTTCTTCTCTTGTATCAGCTTCACACGACACATCATACGGACTACAAAAAGCTCTCCAGTTGTTATCTTTTGTTTTATAAACGATGAAAAAAATAAATTTCGGGTGTAACATATTTAACAAGTATGAGCAGAATTTATTAAGTTGTCAACAAAAATTTGTAGGAATAACATTATACCACGTTTCCACTCCTCCATACTCCAACCTATCTACGACCGCCAGGAAACCACAATCTATGAAGTTAAATAAGAGATTTATAATTTATGGATTTGCAGATTTTTTATGCGGGTGAAATGACGAATATTTGATGTGACTAAGACAGATTGTTGGTATAATACTGCTGCTCCGATTAAAATATCCAAATCATCTATTAGTTCTCCCTTTTTAGCCAGTCCTGCTTTAATTTGTCCGGCAATATATGCTTGTTCTGAATTAAACGGTAAGACCTGATAGAAAGAATTAAATAAATCCTTAACTTCTCTTCTCCGCTTCTCGATCTTTGATTCCTCCTCCCGATAAATTCCAGAAGCAATTTCCATCTCACAGATACAGCTTGTTATAAAAGCATCATCCATATGTAAAGTAATAAAATCAACAGCCGGTATTTTCTTTCTGAGAAGATCAATAATTACAGTGGTATCTAAAAAGTAGGTCAAAGTATTATTTCTTTCTTACGGCTTTTTCTGATAAGGACTTTCTTCCAAAAATTATCATCGTCCAATTTAGTATCTTTCCAGATCCCGATGAAACGGGCTAACTGTCTGTTTTTCTCTTCCGGTGTCGCCTTCACTATCGCGAAAGGACGACCCTCTCTGGTAAGAATAAGCTTATCCAGACGGGTTAACACTTTGGTATACTCGCCGAATTTTCTTATAAAGTCGGTAATTGGAATAATTTTCGTATCCATATCAAAATATTTTATAACTATTAATACTCTTCTGTCAAGTATTGCAATACATATTTTAATATGTATTAATTTTGGAATAATCCTCTCCTGCCAAATGTTAAAACCCCTCTTTGACCGCCAGGAAACCACCATCTACGAGCTGAAAAAATTATATAATATTTATTAAAATGGGTCTTACCTTTGTTTCGATCACCATCTCCAATCCGGCTGACCCGGATAAAAAAACGACAGTTGACTGTCTAATTGATTCAGGTGCAGTTTATTCCGTAATCCCTAAAAGAATTCTTAACAATTTAAAGATAAAACCCGAAGAAACCCGTCAGTTTACCTTGGCCAATGGAGAGAAGATGAAACGCGCTGTAGGTATCGCCAGATTTCAGATGAACGGAAAAAAAGGCGGCACGCCAGTTGTCTTTGGAGAAAAAAAAGATTCTGATTTGCTTGGCGCCACCGCTCTTGAAGCTATGGGCATGACCTTCAATCCTCTTACCCGCGAACTCCTACCTCTCCTTATGATCATCGGCTAAAATGTTACAGATAAAAAATATTTGAAGGTTATTGGTTTTCCGGTTCAATTTCAATTGTTTCAGTTTCGTATTTTTCAGAATCTGCCCCTTTCGATTTGGGAGAAATTGTTGTAATAATAAGTGTCCCATCGGTATCATATTTCTTTTGGCTGGTGATTTTTCCGCTGACCACAACTGGCTGACTGGGAGAGAAGCTGCCAATGCCTCCTTCGATAGAATCTGTATTAGCAAATTCATAATATTTTCCATTATCTGTAAGTAATCCATATTCTGGGCAGTTTGTAAATTGACTCACATAGAGATCTTTACTGGGTAGACATACTATTCGACCTTCTACACTAACTGAACCAACTGAAGATTTTTTGCTTATTAAGTAATAGACTCCGATTACTATTAAAATAATAATACCTGCGATTAAAGGAATAGGATATTTTTTATTTTTCACCACTTAAATACTATAGCATATATTTGTAATCTACGGGTTCAGTCAACTGCAACTGGTTATCTTGAGATTGCTGAAATGCTTCATTAACAATTTCTGTTTTTAATTCGGATACATCAAGCATAACAGCTGTATAATCGCCCCAATAGCTTCCTGTTCCCGAAGACGACTGTGCTCCCGCCTCAATTTTAAGGATACCCGGCTGATTTGCCTGAACCTCTAATTCAAATACTTCGGGAACATTGGCCGTCAGTGCCAGAGAATATTCGGTCTGGCCATTTATCACGTCGATCCCATCGGGCAATTCGAAAAATACCCTGGTATTTGCGGAATCGATAAGAGATACGACGGTCAAACAGAAACGCATCGGGCTTCCCAGAGGGGCAAGGGTAAGCGGCCGGAGATGAACGGATATGGGAGGACTTGGTTTCCAGTTCGCATTAGACGGGGAATTAGTGGGGAAACTGTAGGGGGTACAATCATCTGCCTGATTAATATCTGTTCTTTGGCTATTTTTAATATCTGGTTTGTTACCTAAATAAGTCTTAACGGCGACGATGCTCATGACCAGAAGAAATAATGTTATGCTCACCAAGGTATATTGCTTTCTCCACATTGAATATTTAAGTATAAAATGTAAGTAATTACTACTTATCCACTCCGATTCTCTTATACCCGTTTTTCCGGAAAACTTCGTCGAAACCGAAAATGTCCTTTGTTTTAAATGAGTCTGCGTTAGCCATAACAATACAGTCAGTAAAACTTACTGATTCCGGCTGGTCCTTAAAAATATCCATTGCTCTTTTTCTGATTTTTTCGTTTGTATCCGAAATAAGAAACGTTTTCATTGATAAAATCTTTTCCGCTACAATAAGAGCTATCTTATGGCCCAGTTTTTTACCTGTAATATTTAATATCTCGGCAAACACTTCTGTAGGAACAATTATCGAACCTTTTGCCTTCTCAAGTTTTAAACTTATTTTAACTGCCAGCGAATGATTTTTGTCGGTTTCTGAAATGAGGGAAATTATGCCGCTTGAATCGGCGATTATTAAAGTTTTCATCACTCATAAAGGTATTTATCGATTTTTGTCGACAAATCCTTTGGCCCTTTTGCCTTAATGGAAGTAAGCGTTAATAAAGCTTTTCCTATATTGTTTTTCTGTCTCTTTATGTTCAATCCCTCTTCTAGTAATTCTCTGATTACTTGTGCTGTGGCCTTATTCTCTTTTTTAGCTTCAATCTTAACCTCCTGATAGAATATTTCTGGCAAATAAACCTGCGTCCTTATCATATGTCTAATGTATAACATACATTATTATAAGTCAAGGTTTAAAAATGTAAATAACACTTTCTCTGGACAAAATGTCTAACATATGTTAGACTTATTCTATGAACAGCAATATTTTCGATGCCAAAAAAGTGTCAACCAGAGAGTTTCAGCATAATCTGTCCGATTATCTGGAAATTGCTAAAAATATGCCAGTTCTAATAACCAGATACGGCAAAGAAGAAGCCGTATTAATTAATCCGAAACACTATAAAATTGCTAAATTAAAGTACAAAAAAACAAATTTGCAGAATATTATGTCCTCACCTTTTATAGGATTACACAAAAATAAAAAAGAGTGGCAAAAAAAATCTTCCACGCAAATAGCTAACGAATTAAGAATTAAAGCCTGGTATGGTGGATAAAATTCTGGCTGATACTTCTATCCTTATAGATCTTCAAAAAGGTGAAAAAAAGATAATAAAAGACTTCGCTAAACTTAAAAATCAAATCTATATATCACGAATTACAGCCTGCGAATTCATCTACGGAGCTAAAAACAAAAAGGAGAAAAAAATAAATAAGGATTTTATTGAAAAATTACCTGTCTCGGAAATTACAGAAGATATTTCCAAATATACCTATTCTCTACTAGATAAATATTCATTAGGTATAAAATTCGGTATTTCTGATGCCATAATAGCTGCTACTGTCATCATTGAAGGCTATTATTTATGGACACGGAACATAAAACATTTTAAAAGAATTAAAGAAATAAAACTTTTTACTGCTAAGTGATTTTATATATAACTACTTTCTTATTGGAATAAACCGGAGTTAAAAAATCATATTTTATCTTTAGATCCGCCACACCTCCCAAATCTCTCTCCTGCGGGCCGAAAAAGATGTAGGAAATCCTCTCCTGTTTTAGCCATTTTTTAGCCTCCTCCACAGTCATCTCTCCCTTAAAAAAAGTTGATGCAATAACCTCTTTTTCATCCTCGTCAGGTGTATTGGCATGGCCGATATAGACGTAATTGCCCGCATATGCCGGAATGTAATTGCCGGCCGTTATATATGTCAAAACCACTTCATTGACATTTGTATTTTCCTTTAAGTAAAAAATCCCTTCCATGAAATCGTTAATTGGATAAGCCAGTTGCGCTCCTAACGGTACCGGCCAGGTAGACTCTCTCTTTGCTTTTACCTGATCAGTAAGCCAAAAAACCATTGAAATCATAACCATTAACCCCATAAATACAACACTTCCGGCAACTAACTTCTTAAACAATTTATTTTTCAAAATCCCGCTTAAAAAGTAAGTGGCCAATACAACCAAGGGTACATGAATCAATCCTTCGGTAAACCTCAAAGGCGACTGCTGGGGAACATTTTCAAAAACCAGAAATAACATTACGATTGATAAAACCCAAGTTATTGCCGGATTATAAATTTTCTTCCCGTAAAAAAAGGCAAAAAATAGTCCCAAAATTCCCAATATTAAAACCGGTCCTAAGGCAAGCGCATATTCCTTATAAGGCATGATGAAGCGGTGCTCTATGTCAAAAACCATCAGGGCTTTCCAGGGCTGGAAGCCAAAACTAATCTGGGCATATATAAGTGATGGAACGGAAACTGCAAAAAAAATTAATTTGGGCAGAATTGACCTCAATACAAAAATTCTTAAATTTCTAAATTCCACCAATTCAAAAACGGATAAAAGAAAAAGATACGCATAAACAATAACAATAGTTGGAGGAAAAATTATTCCTGCAATTAATCCTGCAATTCCCCATTTAACCGCTTTCAACCTTGAAAAATCATTTAGTTGTCTGATAATCATAACCAATAAAATCTGGCCGATTAATATATGCGGCATAATGGTAATCCGTTGTAAGGAATCAATTACCGACCACCAACCCATATATGTGGCAAACCGCCAAAAACTGCCTACCCTGACCAAAATCGGCCAACTGCCGGTAGTTACCGCCAACAGAAAAAATAAAATGAGCTGTTTTTCTTTAAAAAAAAGCCGTCCGAAACCTGCAATTGATAACAACAATAATAATCCGAAGATAAATCGCCCCGTGTGATAAATTGCCGGAACGGACATACCGAAAAACCCGCCTACCCTGCCTAAATATAAATAAACAGCCTGAAATAGAGAACTTTTATGCGGCTGGTTGAAGTATTTCTCCGTAATCAACCATTTGCCTTCTATCCCCTCTCTTATCCTGGATAAATAAAAGTTATAGTCAAAATTATAATTATGTTCCAGAACAAAATATCGCTCCGGAATAATCTTATCTTTTTCTAATGATTCATAAATCGAGGGTAGAAATGACATTAAAGTGAATAATAGCGACAGAATAATAATAATAATTCTTGTTTTCATGTGTTAAAATTTTAGCATAAATAATGAAACAGCCCTCCTCCTCTGACCCAATTAATATTTTCAAACTGACCACCATAACCATCGGTGCCCTATTGATCTTGGCTTCAGCCTTCCTGATTGCCTACCGCTATTCCCAATCCAGACAAGGCGGAATTGTCCTTCCCGGCGGAGTTACTTATCTCGGGTCTACCCCGACTATTCCGCTAGCGTTAAGTCCCACACCGACCACCGCACCGCTCTCTTTCACGACAGACGCCACCACCTCTTATAAAGAATTTTTTGGCGCCAAATACCCTTATGTCTTTTCCTATCCCGAAACTCTCCCGCTTGTTGTCTTCCCCAACGATCCCTTAGACAGTGTGGCCATTTCTTGGGGTAATCTACTTCCCCAGCAAAATATCCTTCTCAACATGGAATTTATGGCTGATCGGGATAACTCAGACGTTTATAAAACTAAAAAAGAATTTGTGGAAAATTGGTGGCAATATTTCTCCGGTCTGAAAGGAGTGGCTTCGGTCCAACCGTTTACTAACCTCAACGGCCTGAAAGGTTATAAAGCTCAATATATCAATTTAGAAAATGCTGCCCCTAATGTTGATGTCTTCTTTGAGGTTCCCGGAAGATCTGACATCATGATCCATCTGGCTAACGGTATTCTCGACCAAACAATTTTTGACCGTATTATCGATTCAGTCAAATGGATCGCCCCCACATGAAAAAAGCATTTCTTTTAATTCTCTTTGTCGGACTGATCATTCGTATATTACTGGTAGGTAATCCCGGTTTTGAGGCGGACATCTCCTTCTGGAAATCCTGGGGATTGGCTGCCATCGATCACGGTATCGTTTGGACCTCCCTCAATACCAATATTAATTACCCCCCTGGCTTTATCTATGTTCTCTATCTGATGACCAAAATCTACTCACTTTTCGCTGATCCGCATGACTATTATAATTTCTGGCAGTTGAATAACTTCTGGTTCCTGCTTGCCTCAAAATCAATAGCCATCGTTTTTGACACCATCATAGCAATCTTAATCTATTGGTTTTTCTCCCAGAAAAAGAAATTGGCAAGTTTAGGTGCTTTTGTAGAAAAATTACCTTCTTCCCTCCCCCTTATCCTGGCCACGATTTTTTATCTTAATCCGGTAGTTATTATAGACTCTGCCCTTTGGGGCCAGGTTGAATCACTGGGAATTTTTTTTACTCTGGCTGCCATAATTCTTCTTTTCTACCGTAAACCGTTATTGGCGACGGCTATTTTTGCAGTCGGTCCCATGCTTAAACTGCAAAATATCATTTTTATCCCTATTTACTTTATCTTTCTCGGCCGCTTCTTCGATTACCGGACTGTCATTAAAAGTACGGCTGTAGCTGTAACTGTTTTTTTTATCACCGTCCTGCCGTTTATTTTTGCCCAACAAATGAATCAGGTCCTTTTTCTTTTAACCGTTAATAGTGACTACTTTCCCTGGCTGTCTCTCAATGCCCATAATCTCTGGTGGATAGTAGCCCGTGCCCGGGGCATGGAAACTACCGACAAAATTACTGTTTTAGGTATAATGAACGCCAAACGGCTTGGTCTTCTCCTGTTTTCTTCAAGTTATCTTTTGTCCTGTCTCTTAACATATTTTAAACCGACCGCCAGAAATCTTTTACTCTCTCTTACCTTTGCCATTTTTTCTTTTTTTCTTTTAACTACCCAAAGCCACGAACGGTATTCCTATCCCGTCGTCATCCTTCTCCTCTTCCTCTACCCTTTTCTGTCTAATACCCTACGACCAAAAACTAAAGTCTATTTCTGGTTTCTTTATTCTCTCTTCACTCTTAATATTTTCTTCAACATCCATACCGGTCTTATTTTTAATTATCCCAATAATGGATGGAATCTCCTTACCTCAATCACTTCCCGTGGATTAACTCTGATCAATTCTTATTTCTCCATCCTTCTCTACTTTCTGCTATATCCTTTCCTCTTCAGCCAAATCAGCTTTCTTTTTTTTCCTCTCGCGATAACCCTTCTTATTGCTCTGATTTCCCTGTCCCACGCTTCATATTACCTCAAAGGCCGGGTCAGTCTTACCTCTTTCCGACCGATTATCGTCAGACAGGATTTTGAAAGCCTGCAGGTTAATAAAGCAGTCAATTCGGCAACCGGCTGGAAGAAATGGAACAGGTTATCCAATAATTATTTCTTTTACCGCCGGGGTTTTGGTACTCACGCTATCTCCAATCTGACCTTTGATATTAACCGCCGCTTCTCTTCTTTCGCCACCGACATTGGTGTCGATACCGAAGCCTCAACCGATGCTTCCGTAGTCTTCCAAATCTGGGGTGACGGCAGGAAACTTTTTGAAAGCCGGAAAATGGGCCGCTTTGATTTTCCGCAAAGCATAAAAGTCAATATTTCCGGAGTTAAATTTTTGGGCTTGATTGTTACCGACGCCGGAGACGGCATCAACAACGATCACGCCGACTGGCTAAATCCTGTTTTATATAAATGAAAAATGGATAAATATAAAAAATATCTTGCTTTAATTATTGTCGGATCAGCAATTATCCTAAATCTCATCCTTTATCGTGCCGAAACCCAAATTAAAGGTGATCCTAATGACAATTCTTTCCAATATTCACTGGTTAACCGTACTAATTGGGTCTGGGAAAATTACGGTTGTCCGTGGAAGCTTGAGTGTCTGCCCAATCTCGTCGATCATAATGTCACTTATTGGGCTGAAGGTTACGCCCTGCCTTTTTATTACTCCCATCTGCCTCAAATCGCCATTGTTGCCTCTTATAATCTGATTGTCGAACCTGTCAGCCGACTGGTTGCTATGCCCTATTCCCTCTATGCTTACTACAATTTAACAAAATACTTATTATTGGCTTTCTTCCCCTTGCCCGTCTTCCTGGCCTTTGTCGTTGTCGGTTTCCCGCTGATTCCTTCCGCCATTGCCGCTTTTTTTGCCAGCCATTTCTCGACAGACGGGCTTTACGGAATTGATCCCCCGAGCTTCCTTTGGCGCGGCTGGGGTTTAACCTCACAGCTCTATGCCATCTTCTTCATGCCCTTGGGCCTCGCCTTTACCTATCGTGCTTTAATAAATGTCAAGACACCTTCCAGGTGGCCCGAAGGGACTCCTGGAATGGTGTTAGTCAGTGTCTTTCTCATCCTCACCACCGCCGGTCACCTCGGTATTGGTATTATCAGTCTTCTTTCAACTCTTCCTATGATCTTTCTGGATCTTAATAAAACAAACATTATTAAAAGAATAAAAAAATTATTTCTTATCACTATTATTCTGCTATTTATATTGTCTTACTGGATCATTCCAATCCTTTTATATGACAAATATCACATCATATCCTTCTGGGATCCCATCTGGAAATTCGATTCTTACGGCTGGTATGAAGTAGTCAGACAATTCTTAAACGGAGAAATATTTGACTATCTTCGTCCGCCTATTATAACCGGATTCATCACTCTCGGCTTCTTTGTACTCATTCTTAATAATCAGTATTCCGTTTTTGCCTATATTTTTATTCTTATGATGCTCTTATATTTCGGCAGAACCACTTGGGGAGGTCTCATCGATCTTATTCCCGGCATGAAAGATTTTCATTTGCATCGTTTTATCGTCGGGGTTCATATCGCTTCACTCTTCCTCTTGCCATCTGCTTTAGATTATTTATTTTCTTTTGTTAAAAAAATTATTAATTTTATTTATTCCAAATTACCTAAATCAAACGATTTTAGGATCCTTTATCCCTGGAGTACCCCTATCATAAGTTTAATTATCATCTCTATTTTTACCCCACTTATTGTCAGTCAAACGGTTAAATACAACACTCTCAACCACCGCTGGATCGGGGAGGCCAATTCCGCCTATCGCTATGATGAAAAAAATTTCCTTGACCTTCTTGACCACCTTAAAACAAAACCGCCAGCTCGAACCTATGCCGGCCGGCCGGGCAACTGGGGTAATGACTTTAGACTCGGATCATCCCAGATATATATGCTTTTGAGTGTTTATGGTTTTGATATGAGCCAATTCCTTCCGGAAACCTGGTCGATGATGAGCGAAAATGACCAGAATTTTGATGAAAGAGTCCCCCGCGACTACGACCTTCTCAATATCCGCTACATTATATCTCCGAACCTGCCTGCCGGACAGGCAGGAAACCAGGGCTTCCCCAATTCAGCTAAAATGATTAAAAAATCCGGTCCTTTCGAACTCTATGAAATTCCGACCGGGGGCTGGTTTGATGTGGTCGAAAGCCCGATGTTTGTCCGAAGTAATAAAACCAACTTTCTTAACCTCGTCTACCTCTGGCATCGCGGCTGGCCGAGAACCTGGAAAATGCATCCCCTCATCAGTATTGAAAAAAATCCTGTCATTCCCCGGGGTATGCAAAAACAAATAAAAATGGTCGACGAGGTAAGTTATATTGAAGAAAGCGCTCAAAACACCTCATTAAAAAACATCTTCTCCGACTTTCCCTTCGTCTTTCCGGAATCTACTGTCTCAGCCACCATCAGCAACGAAAAAATCAACCGCCAGACTTATTCCGCCCAAGTTTCTGTTCCTGAAAATTGCCGCAATTGTTTTATTATGTTCAAAATGAGTTACCATCCAAATTGGAGTGTCAAAGTTGACGGCCAATCGGTGGAGAAATATGCCGTCTTCCCTTACTATGTTGCCGCCAAAACAACCCCCGGCACCCATTCCGTTGAAGTCACCCATAAACCTCACCCTCTAAAAGTTTTTCTTCTCTATTCTGAAATTATCGTCATTTCTATCTTTCTGGCAAAATATCTTCTTAAAAAATTAAAATCAAAAAAATAATAAATTCTCTACTCCGCACCTGACATTTCCATTCTATCAAAAACCCCGCCCTTTCTTTGGAAAGAGCGGGGCTTTTTATTTTTTTATAATTGTTTAATACTTAATACCTAATACGTAATACCTAGCTTACGCTGCCTGCGTCTGCCTTTTATTGGCAAAACACTCACGGCAAAGTACCGGTGTTCCTTTTCTGGGAACAAACGGCACTTCATCATCGCGTCCGCAGTTGCTGCAGGTGATTTTAGTCATCTGCCTGTTCTGCATTCTTTCTTCCTTCTTTTTAGTCCTGTCATCAGGACATCTCGACGGCGGATTATCAAACCCTTTTTGTTTATAAAACTCCTGCTCGCCGGCAGTCCAAACGAATTGTTTGCCGCAGTCACGGCAAGTCAGAGTCTGATCTTGAAATGTTGATTGAGATTGCATCCTGGATTCACCCCCTTTAATACTGGTCCTATTTTCCAGGATGCCTGAAGAATAAACTTCCTTGCTTGCCCACCTTAGCTTTAGCGAAGGCGGGAGGATACCTGAGAACTAATAAAGACCTACTAAACCGGAAGTATATCTTACTCACTTCCAAAAAGCAAATTTTGCAATGCATTAATAATTTTTTCTGTAAATCTAATTTCTGCTCTTGGTCCAAATTCATACAAACTTGGTTCGCCACGTACTAAAATCGCATCAGTTTTAGCTGCTACACTTAAAAGATAATCCCGAAACTCATGAGCATTAGAAAATCCCCAATTATGTATTTCTGGAACTCGTTCATAAATAACTGTATTTCCACCATAGGAATTATATACTATAGGAGGTATATGCTGACGTAATGCTCTTTCAAATCTTGGCGGCATAAGAATATAAATTATATCAAATAGTATCTTAAAATATCAAATTATACTTTTCACCACTTCCACTCCATTCAAGGCCAGGTGGTAAAGGAATATTTTATGGAGTAATTCCCTGTCATGGGGCATGGCACCCAGTTTTTTGGCTGTTTCCACAGCCATGTTATAAGTCGCCACACAATTTTCCGGGATGATAATCCTTCGTTTTAAGTTAAAGGCGTTCGCCGATAGCCTCAAATGCATCGCGCATGAATAAATGCAAAGATCCGTGCAGTTGCCGACGATAATATAATTCTCAACCTCCCGATGCTTATTAAGCCATCCGTCAAACCATGTCTTATACGCCGGACTCAGGGAATTTTTTTCAAATACTCTAAATTTATGAGAAAAAGACAGATTCTTCAATTCATCTATCGTTTCAGCCTCACGGCTACCTTTCAAACAATGAGGAGGGAAACTTCCAAACTCGGGCGTTTTCGGATCATGCGTATCCTGAAACAAAAGGAAATTTCTGATTCCCCACTCATGCCCCTTTTCAAAAAGCTTAACAATGGCCGGAATTATCCCTGCCACATCCCCGCTTGCCAAAGGCCCTAGAGAACAAAACCCCTTTACCATATCCACCGATATCAAAGCCGTTTTTCTCGGATCAATTCCTACATCCTTTAATTCTAACGGTTTTAAACCATCAAACCATTGAATAATCCAAATTAGAAATTTGTTCTTCATATATTTTGTCATCCCGAGTGAAATCGAGGGATCTCTCGCGCATGCGATATCTCAAATAAATCGAGAGATTCTTCACTGCGTTCAGAATGACTAAGTATAAAAATTTCTATCTCTTCCTCATCCAAAGCAAATAAACAACAGAAACATACGCAA
>Ga0155407_159_pt1 | contig 27768 bp, 22 predicted proteins | sample RifCSPhighO2_02_FD_106375 | JGI IMG/M metagenome (GOLD analysis project Ga0155407, IMG submission 106375) | Candidatus Gottesmanbacteria bacterium RIFCSPHIGHO2_02_FULL_39_14
AGAATGATCCGGCCAGCAAAAAGGCAATAATTGTCGGATCGATCATAAAAGCCCGGTGATAAAACATGTTTAAAGGAACAAAGAGGAAAAAAAGGGCAGCATAAAGGGCGGCTTTCTTATTGGCGGTTACCAGATAGGTAATTTGGTGCAAGTAAAAGGCACCGATAAAACCGGCTAAAATACTAACTATTCTTCCCCAGACAACATTGACGAAAAATATTTTATAGAGAGCGGCAACCAGAGCTTCATAGAGAGGAAATTCCAGTAAGAGATAGCGTTCAGGACCGATGCCGAAGATATCTAACTCCGTATGAAAAAAGTTAATGCCGGATTTATAAAAATTGAGGGCGAAAGTGGCCGTCTGGGTCTGACGGAAATTAAAGGAATCCAGGAGAGGATAGGTAAAATTATACAAACGGAAAGGCAAACTGACCAGTATTAAGGCAATCAGGTACAGCAATACCGTTTTATTTTTATAAAGTGCTTTTTTCATGCAGGAGGTAAACTTTAAAATCTTCCAACTGGAGAATATTCTTATAAGAATTCAGGAATTCCGGAAGGGCGGCGGGAAATTCCCGGTAACGGTGCAGGATGACGTAGGAATAACCCTGATTTTTCCATTTGTTAAGATTCGGCTCGGTAAAATTTTCCGATGACAGGGTTAATAATTTTAGCCGGGGATAGTAGGTGTAGACGGAATTCCAATCGTAGCCGGGATTGACCAGCAAGCCGTATTTTTGGTTGGAAACGGCTTTCCCGACAGTCATTAACCTGTTGTACCAGGCTAAATCGAGGGAAGCATCCCAGTCTGACGATATGATACTGCGCCAGAGGAAAAAAGCAGCGATAAGAGAGATAAGGAGATTGTTAAGTATTTTGTGTATTTTTAAATTGGCCATTTTTGCCAGTCCGGCGGCGAGGAAGACGGAAGTAATAGGAGAAATTATCATCTGATAATAGATATGCGACTGGATGCGAAAAAAGACCAAAAAATATAGTATTTCCGAAAAAAGCCAGATATAAAAAAAGCGCCAGCCGGGATAACGGTAAAAGCTGATTATTCCAATTAAAAAAAGCATCAGGCCCGGTTTTAGAAAAATACCGTTGAGGAAATTGTTCATCCTGAACTGCCAAAGGGAGGCAGATAGACGATCGGCAAGGAGCCCGAAATTCCATTCCAGATGGCGGAAATTACTGGAGGTAAAATAGGTTTGGTTATGGGAAATATTAAGCATATCCGCCTGTTTTTGCCAGATCAGATAGAATGCTATGGGAATTATCAGACTCAGAATAAATTTCCATCTGAAGACAGATTTTAATTTATTTTTCCGGATATAAAACATTACCAGGGGAATAAAGAGAAAAGGCCCGTACATTATCTTCTGGACAAAAGATAAGCTGAATAAAAGTACGGCAAATAACCAATATTTATTTTGGTTAGTAGTCACCCACTGGAGATAAAAATAAAAGGCGGACATAAGACCGGCAATAACGGTCGGTTCAATCAGAAAATCTCTCTGATGAAACATATTAAGAGGAACCGCTAAAAAGAAAAAGGCTGACAGAACGGACAGATGGTGGCTCCGGGATAATAAAAAAACAGACTTATATAAAGCATAGGCGGCAATAAAACCGGAAACTACCGATACTGCCCTACCCCACAGATCATGAACGAAAAATAGACGGTAGAGAAGTGCAACAATGGCCTGATAAAGGGGAAATTCTAAGGTTAAATATTTTTCTCGGCCGATCCCGAATATATCCAGTTCGCTTCGGAAAAAATTAAGGCCATGTTTATAAAAATTCAGGGCAACAGTGGCTGTTTGGGCCTGACGGAAACTGGTTATATTCCTTAACGGTTGATCAATATTTTGCAGACGGAGGGGAAGAAAAATAAGCAAAATAAGAAAAAAAGTCACGTTTTTTAATAAAAAAATCTGTAAATAATCAGGGCAATTCGGGCGTGCAGACGATGAAGCAAAAGAAGAAAAATATTTTTCCGGTATTTTTTAACTATCTTATACTGCACTTTAAATTGGGTAGCGGGAGAAACAACTGCCTTGGCAGAGGGATGGATACGGTAGGCAGACAGGTAATCATCAAGAAAATACAGGGGATATTTTTGCCAGATCCTCAACCAGTAATCATAATCCATATCGTAATTCAGACTTTCGTCGAAATAGCCGATTTTTTCAGTAACGCTTCTTCGCCAAAAGGTTGACGGCTGGGAGATGAATTGAACGATGGAAAAGATTTGGGATGAACGAAAAAATTTAAGAAAAAAATTTTTATAAAAGGTTACCGCCTGCCTTACTTGCCTATTATTTTCGTCAACAATACGGCATTTGCCTGTCAGCCACATGACTTTTTGATTTTCCTGAAAAATGCGGGCGACCTGATGAAGGGATCGGGGGAGGAGATAATCATCTGAATTTATATAACAAAGAATATCTCCGGCTGATTTTTTTAATCCTTTATTGATGGCAGCAGACTGACCTTTGTCTTTAGCGGATTGCCAGACTAAATTCTTTTGATACTTTTTTAAGATGTCAAGAGTATTATCAATGGATCCCCCGTCCATAATAATATGTTCGAGACAGGGATATTGCTGATCCAAAACCGATTTAATGGTTTTTTCAATATACTTACCCTGATTTAAAGACGGGGTAACAATACTAATGACGGGCAGATTTTGAGGGTTTTTTTTCATCTATATCCTTTAAAGCCAATTTTTTAACCAGATCACTAATTTCATAACGGATATCCTGGATATAGACATATAATCTAAAGACAAGATAAAAAAGAAGAACGATTGAAGTGTAAATAACAGCATCGGCTCCCCGACCGATACCTAAAACTGTGGCGATTTTGCCTGACAATTCGGGAACTATGACGACAACGATGGCTGAAGAAAAAAGCAGGCCCCAAAAAATAAGTCCCCGAGAGGATACCTCACCGCTTTTAAAGCGTAAGATGACACGGCTTAAAGCAAAGAGTAAAAAAAGAAATAAAAATATTTGAGTGATAGTTAGATTCATGATTACCTTAATAACCTCAACAATAATTGTATTAAGACATTAGGAGCATTAGCAAGAGACTGACCTTTTTTCTTAGAATAATCGGTGTAGATGGCTTTAATAGGAACTTCCCGGACCGATAATTTATGACTTATTATTTCGCGAAATATTTCACTGGAAACTTCCATACCGTCAGTTTGCAGATTAACGGCCGCAATACTTTTTTTATTAAAAGCCCGGAAACCGGATTGGGAATCGGTAGTGGAGATGCCAAAAAAAATTAGAGTGACATAATTGGCTAATTTATTCATAAACCGGCGGGAGAAAGGGGCACTATTGGGCTTAAGCCAGCGGCTGCCGATTACCACATCATTTCTTTTATTGATAAGCGGAGTCAGAATCCTTGTTAAATCCTGACTGTCATGCTGACCGTCGGCGTCCATGGTGACTAGGAAATCAAAATTATTTTTTCGGGCATAAGCAAAGACAGTTTTCAAGGCTCCTCCCAAACCACGGTTAACAAGATGCCTGGCGACAATAATTCCTGCCGATTCAGCCACTTTGGCAGTTCCGTCGGTTGATCCATCATCGACAACTAAAACATTGATATTGGCAATACCGGGAATTTTCCGGGGTAAGGATTTTAACACCCGGCCCAAAATTTTTGCCTCATTATAGGCAGGAATACCAATTAATAAATTAACATTTTCCATTTTAAACGACTAGGCAACCCAAATTCCACGGGTGAAGAGAATAGTGAAAATAATAAGTAATAAGAAAAAAGTGACTAGAGATAAGATTTTTAATAATTTGGATTTTATAAGACCTAAAGAAATAAATATGGGAAAGGCAACTAAAATATAGCGGGGCATGCTGGAAAAAGTTCCGGTTAAGGTGGGTGTTAAGATGGCTAACCAGGAAAAAATCAGATAGGAAAGCCTTATTTTTTGATAATGCCCCAGAATAAGCAGGATAACTGCAAATATTGTTGAAGTTAATTCCGTTAAGGGAATCCAAAAGGAGGATAAATCGATAGGATTCTTTGTCAGAATTTTAAAATAACGCCACAAGACCTGAGGGAGCAGAATGATATTGCTGCCTTCGCGTGAAGCGCCAAAGATAGGCTGAGCATGCCAGAAATAAAGGGCATCCCCGAAATTAATTTGCAGGTAGATCATATACGAAATTAGACCTAAAGGGGCAATGTATAAAATGGGAGATTTTAAAACATTTAACAATTGACCTCTAACATTTGACTTATCCTGAAGATATTCCCAGAAGAGAGCCGGAAGCAGGAAGATACCGACTAACCTGGCAGAAGAGGCAAGACCTGCAGTTATGGCGGCGAGAAGCCACATTTTTCTTCTGGCTAAATAAAAACATAGCAAGATTAGGATTAAAAACAGACTTTCAGTGTAAAGACCGGCGAAATAAAAAGAAGTGGGAAACAGAAGAAGGAAAAGAACCATCCAGGATATTTCCTTTGGCTTGTAATCTATACGTAATAATTGATTAAAAAGATAAAGACCGGCGAGGAAAAACAGATTGGTAACAATCAGGCTGATGGCCAGGGGATTTATAAAATATAAAATTTTTTGGAAGACTGACAACAAAAGCGGATATAAAGGAAAAAAAACCTGGGTGAATTGAGCCGCATAACCGGATCGGGCAATGGTTAAATAATGAACACCGTCAAAATTGGCAAATGACCAGACAAAAGCGGGTAAATCGGACGAAATCAAAAAAACATCCGCATATGGGAAACGGGGCTGAAAAGGCAGAATAAAAGAACCCCAAAAGGCCGTAAAGAATAAAAAAAGCCTCCAAATCAAAAATAAAACCAATATAAGACTAATCATAAGGACATGTAATTTTTAATTCCTAATAGCGAGGCATACAGCCTTATCGTTCGGGATGCGGTCTTCTCCCAAGTAAATTCATTTGCCTTAAGGCTACCGCTAGTTATTAATTTTTGTCTTAAATCATCATTACCCAACAGATAGAATATATTTTTAGCCATTTCCTGATAATTGTTCGGATCGACTAATAGTGCTGCCCGGCCGACTATTTCAGGCAGACTGCCGGAATCGGCAGACAGAACCGGAGTCCGGCAAGCCATTGCTTCAAGAACAGGCAAACCAAAACCTTCATCGAATGACGGCTGAACATAAACTTTGGCCAGGTTATAAAGAGAAATAAGTTCTTCCTTATTAAGATCGGACAATCTGATTATTTTTTCTTCGAGCCGGTGATAATTAATAAGAGTAATAATTTCATCAAGTTGGGGTGAAGTGTTTGTAAAACCCCGGCCCACCAGAACCAGATGCAGATCCGGAATTTGTCCGGAAACTGATAAAAAAGCGTTAATGAGGCCGGGAATGTTTTTATTGTAATTGACGTCGCCGACGTTCAGGATAAATTTTGCGGGAAGATGATATTTATTAACTGTTGCTTGCAACAAATTCCGGTCATTAACTTTTTTAAAATCAGGATCAACTCCCAAATAAATTACGGAAACCTGTTCTTTTTTTACACCGAGTAAGCTGATAATATCTTTTTGGGAATTTTGAGAATCGGTAATGATATGGGTCATTTTGAGCAAAGCATTCCTTTGCATATTCCATTTAAACAATCCACTGATGCCTTTTTTAAAATGATCTGGATACTTTAACGGAATCAGATCATGGACGGAGACGACTTGAGGTTTTTTGCCCTGTTTACCTGCTATAGGAAGGGTAAGAAAAAATGGGTCAAAATAAGGAAAATGAACAAGGTCAAAGAGATTTACGGGGTATGACAGATCAATTTCAGACACTTCCAGTCTGGGGTGTTTTTTAAGCTCCCGGCTAAGATTTTGGAAATAGGTGCCCGTACCCCGATACCGATGACCGCTTAACGGAGGAATGACTAAGGCAATTTTAATTTTCCCTGCAATCATAATGATGATTAGAGTATATTTCACCCCCCGGGTGAACAGTTCACCCGGGGGGTGAACAATATTAGACAATATTTAATAAAAGCAACTGGGAATCTTAAGGCGGAAAAAAAAGAAAAGATAAAACCGGGCAAGCCATCATAAAAACCTTTGTGGCGGATAAAAGTTTTAGCAAACCAAAAGCAGGGTTTAATCAGCAGATAATCAACCATAGTCACAATATTGATAGGCAGATTTTGTTCTTTGAGCTCTTTTGCAAAAAACGAGGTATATAGCCGAAAATGCTCCAAATAATGAGAAAAATCGGGGTAGGCATAATGAAGTAATGGATTTTTAAGATTAGCTGTTTTCCCAAAAACTTCCGCCTGTTCATGGACACTTTTGGCCGGAAGTCTACCTTTGCCTTTCCGGTAAAGTCTTAAGGTGTAATCGGGATATTGCCCGCCCTTTTTTAGAAATTTACCCAGAAAAAAATTTTTACGGGGAAGCCAGAAACCGTTAATTGGTCGTTGGTCGTTGGTCGTTGGTCGTTGGTCAATTATATGAAGAATTTCCCGTTTCAGTTCGGGGGTGACAACTTCATCGGCGTCAAGCTGGAGAATCCAATCACCGCTACAGCGGTCGATAGCCTTATTCTTATTGATATGGAAGTTAAGGGGATTACTAGCAACCGTTACTTTAGCCTTAAAACTTTTTAAGATGTCAACAGTTTTATCCCCGGAGGAGCCGTCAACGGCCACAATTTCGGAGACCAAACCCTGAACACTATTAAGACAGCGGGCAATATTATCCTGCTCATTATAGGTGGCAATAGCCAATGATATTTTAGGCATGAAATTTTTTCCTAAATAAGTAAACGACCGTCAATATTATAGAGGAAAAGGTAAGCAAATCGGAAAACCGTCTTAAGGGAGTTTTCTCAAAGATTATTTCCAGGTTGTGGCTGCCTTTTGATAAGGGGAATTCAATAAGTCCCCTATTCTGATAATCAATATCTATTTGGCGGCCGGAATCATAGACAGTCCAGCCGGGATAATAGAGGGTATTTACGGTAAATATTCCATCCACGAAAGCATTAACCAAATACTTTCTCGAGCGAGACTTATTTTCAGTAGTCTGATAGGAGAAATCAGCGGTGAAATTAACGGGGGGTGCGTTTTCACTGATGAACTGGGGGTTAACCCAGCGGGGATTATATTCGTCAAAAGAATTAGTGGTTTTTTCCAGTTTCAGGAAAAAAGGGACTGTCCAATCAAGTTGCTGGTTAATTCTTAAATGGTTACGGTTAGCATAGAAAGATAACGAGATGAGGAATAAAGCAATTACAGGAGTTAACTTAAAATTCAATTTTATAAAATGATAAATTAGAGAACCTGATAAAACGGAAACAGTAAAAACAGTCAGATTTAAGACACGCCAGTTAAAATCGATAAATAGATAACGGGATACAATCTGCCAGAGGGGACGAGAGACAGGCAACATCAGGTAGACAGAGAGGAGAAAAATAAAAAAGAAGATGAAAATTTTTCCTCTGAACATTTTTTGACGATAATTTTTGTTTAGGATGAAGTAAACAATCAATAGAAAAACCATTAAAACAACAGCTAACTGGGCAAAACCGATGGAGAGAGACATCGCTCCCTGCCGGGCATCGATTGTTCCGTAACCCCAGGGACTATAGATTAATTTGGCGAGAGATAAAAAGGACAGATTATTAAAGGTGCCTGCCATTACCTGAGAAAATCTGGTATAACTCCTTTCGAAATAAGATGGCAGGAGATAAAAGGCAGAATAGCTAATAAACAGAATAAATGCCAGTAAATTGGCCCTGATAAGATTGATTTTATTTTCAGTTAGCAAAAGTCGGTATAAGCCGTAAACTGATAACCCAACTGAATAGAAGAAAAAGACCATGGCGTGTGACAGAAGAAGAGCGGTTAAAGAAAAAGCATAAAGAATTAACCAACCATAATTTATTTTTTTATCTGAAATTAATTTATCAAAAGACCAGAAGATAAGAGGCGGAAAAATAAAGGCAGTGGCGTCGCCGATAGCAGCACGGACAAAAATATTGGAGAAACGGAACGGGGCAAAAAGGTAGATAACGGTACCGACAAAAGCAGGAAATCTGCTAAAGAGGTGTTTTTGGAAGAAATACATAGTGATGCCTGACAAGATAAAACCCGATAAAAATGCCATCTTTACACCTGTGATTGCCGAGAGGCCAAACAGACGAAAAATCTCTGTTAATAGCCAGGGCAGATGGTAAGAAAAAATGAATAAGGGATAACCGAAGCCGTTATTAAGCCCAGCTACCCAACGGGGCGGAAACTGACCCTCCTGTAAAAGCTGATGATAATAATAAGCTCTGACAATCTGATGCGGACCATCATGACTGGTATAGAAGTCCGGCAAAAACAAATCCTTGAGAGTAAAAAGCGAAGTCAGAATAAAAAACAATAATATTGCAATATCAATTTTTTTCATGGAAGATTTTGGATGGAATTCCTATAGTATCGAGAAGATATAAAAGAAGAGTATAGAGAATCATCAGGCCGTATTTGACCGAGCGGGAAAAATTGATGCTGGAGGCTTGGGGAAAGTAGCGGACGGGAACGGGAATCTCACCGATGGTAAAGCCAAACCTATGAGCCGAAATCAGAATTTCTTGGTCAAAGACGAAGTCATCGGAAAGATTTTCCAGAGGTAGAGTTTCCAGAACCGACCTTTTATAAGCCCGAAAACCGGTATGATATTCTGACAGATTAAGCCCGAGAATAATATTTTCGATAAAGGTTAACAAACGGTTACTGAAATATTTATAGGCAGGCATTCCGCCGGCAAGAGCTTCGGAGCGGCTCCTAATACGGCTTCCTAACATAATGTCAAAACGATTATCGAGGATTGGAGCGACCAACTCCTTGGTCAGGGTGGCGTCATACTGATAGTCGGGATGAATCATAACGACTATACCGGCATGGCGTTCCAGGGCTTTTTTATAACAGGTTTTCTGATTAGCCCCGTAACCTAAATTTTTCCGGTGGACAAAAGTCCGCAATTTCAATTGACGGGCGATCTGAACGGTTTCATCATGACTGTCATCATCTACCACAATAACTTCCGCTACAATATTTGGGGGAATGTCGCGATAAGTTTTTTCCAGTGTTCCGGCGGCATTATAAGCAGGCATGACAACTACCACTTTGGGACGGAGGTTAATTTTTCTTTTCTTCAACATACTGATCCTCTGGCAGTTCGGGAAAGCTTACCTTGACCTTTTTTTCCTCCAAATATTCACGTTCTATATTAACCGATTCGATATCAAACTTTCGGCTGCCCTCAATTATATTCCAGGCAGCGTATAATCCCATTTCTATGGAATGATCCATATTGTTATATCTGAATATGCCATTGCGGCCGGCAATTTGGAGATTGACAAACCGGTGAAGATATTTTTTTAATATTTTCAAGTCCTGCCGATATCGAAGATGGTAAACGGGATATTCTTTGGGAACGCGATGAACGTAGGAACCGATGATATTTTCCCTGGTTATCAATTTAAATTCGGATATAAATTTACCGGTGACCAGTTCAACTAATTCCGCGTCTTTCTTTTGCCAGATATTATCGCCATAATTACAGGCTATCTCAAATACTATTGATGTACAACCTTTGGGTGATAAACTCTTACTCCAATTATCCATTTCCATAAACCTGATAAAAGGAAGATCCAATGAATGAACATAGATCCAGGTATCTTTGGTAATATGAGTCTTATTAATAAACAATACTACCTGAACTTCATCCCGGTATTGACACTTACGATTAACATTTAATATTGTTGCCGGAGGAGGCGGATGTAAGGCCTTTATTAAATCGGAAATAGCCATGGTAGAAATGAACTGCCGGCTATTAATTTCTTTTCGGGATTTACCGTTATTTACCGTGACAGACGCAATTTTCCCCTGACGGTGGGAAACTTTAACGACCGGGCTATTTAAGAGAATTTTTCCTCCCCCCTTGATAACGCCTTTAGCCAGACGCTCCGCAATACGCCCAATGCCCTGCCTGGGGTAGGAAAACTCATCTATGAAGGAAACAACTTTTTCTTTATTAAAAAGGGTATTTTTGATAACAGTTCCGATATTAAAACCGCGGGACCGCTGTCCCAGCCAATCACTTGAAATCTGACGGCAACTTCTGCCCCAAAGTTTTTCGGTATAACGCCGGAAAAACATTTCATAAAGCGTACGGCCGAACTGATCAATATAGCCTTCTTCTATAGTGACGGCTTCCCTTTTTTTAACCAACGATTTAAGCTGGACCAATAAATAATCAAAAACTGCCAATGAGGTTTTTAAAATACCCATTCCCAGGATGGTGCTTTTTATCTGGATGGGATAATGGAAAAATTTATTATCAAAATATATTCTGGTAAGTCGGGGTACTTTGATAATTTCTTTATTCATCAAACGAAGCATCCAATTATTGACCATGTCATTTTTGGTATACCAGCGATGCGGTCCGGTATCAAACCTGAAGCCGTTAACATCAATTGTTCTAGCCAATCCGCCGACGTTGTCCCACTGTTCAACCAGAAGTACTTTTTTACCGGCTTTAGTCAATTCATAAGCCGAACTTAGACCTGCTAATCCTGCTCCAATAACTACGACCTGAAAAGAGTTATCGTTTTTCACTTTTAAAATAGGCAACAGTTTTTTTCAGACCGTCAGATAGATTTACCATGGGACGCCAGTTAAGGACTTTTTGAGCATATTGGATTGACAGACAACTGCGTTTTTGCTCGCCGGATTTGGCAGGACCGTGTTTGCCGGAAAGTCCGCTTTTGACAACATTTTCAATCCCGGAAAAAATTTGGATGACGTCAGTTTCTTTTCCCGTGCCAATATTAACCGCACCGATGAACTTACTTTCCAAAGCTTTGATATTTGCCTCGACGACATCTCTGACAAAAACATAATCCCGGGTTTGTTTGCCGTCACCATTGATGACGGACGCTTGCCCGTTTAAAAGTTTCCGGCTGAATATGGCAACCACTCCGGCTTCTCCATGAGGGTTTTGTCTGGGACCGTAAACATTGGAATAGCGAAGAGCAATATAGGCAATACCGTAGGTCTGGCAATAAAAATTCAAATAATGCTCGCTTGCCAGTTTGCTGACTCCGTAGGGTGAAAGAGGCATTTTTGGATGGTATGTTTCGGGGGTGGGAATTATTTTGGCATCTCCATAAACTACACCGCCAGAGGAAGCAAAAATAACTTTTTTTAGCTTGAAGTGTCTTCCCTCTTCGAGGAGATTAAGAAGACCGATGAGATTAACTTGAGCGTCAAACAGCGGATCCTCCACGCTCTGACGGACGCTTATCTGGGCGGCGTGATGATTTATGATATCCGGTTTTTCCCTCTTTAATATCCGAGCAATCTGTTGCCTGTCGGTAATGTCTGCTTTATAAAAACGGGCTTTTTTATTGATAAATTCCATTTTGCCGGTTGAGAGATTATCAACAATAACCACTTTAATCCCGGCCGAAACATAGCTGTCAACAATATGAGAGGCGATAAAACCGGCGCCGCCGGTGACTAAAATTTTCATATTAGTATTCTATCAAATTATCTCAGAACAATTCTGAAAGCTGGACTTTTGTCGGGGAAGTTAATATCAGCAATTTTATTCTGAGAGTCGGCGGGAATTTCCGAAGCACTGCCGATAATCAGGACATTTTTTAACTCTTTATCTTTTTCCCAATCAATATTGCGGAATTCATATTTTCCGAATTTACGCTCTGCCCTTTTTATTTCAGACTTTCCCCAATTCAACTGATACCACAAGGGGTCTATTTTATTATAAAAAAGGAAAAATATATAAGGCTGATCGTATTTATAGGTGACGATTATCCTATTTACTTTATCCTGATAAACATTGGCTATTTTGACTACTTCTTTATAGCCATATTGCCAATCCGGGGCGTGTTCAATGGGGGTATGGACGTAATACTGGTGGAGAAGGTAAAAGATATTAATAACAAATAACAAATAATAAATAATAAATAATAAATTTTTTCTTAGTTTAGAAAAACGGCTTGATAACCAAAATAGAGCTGAAAGAAGGCCAAGGGAGGAAAAAATCTGATAAAGCGGTAAATAAAAGATGGCGCGGACAGCGTGGGGAGTGCCGGAAGTTAAGGATGAAGCCAGAGGAGCCACTAAAAAGAGAAGAAAAATTGTTTGGCTGGACTTTTCAGATATCTTTCTTATCAGACAGAGAAAGCCTATGACCGCCAGGGGTAAATCAAAATAATAAAGCATGCCCTGATCAGCAGCGTGATGCCTGCCCGGAGCATCCCCGGTTAAGAAAAGAAAATCAAAATTAAAATGATCAAGATAACCGGCTATTATTTCCCTGGCAAAAACCAGACGGCGGTTATGGAGGATTTTACCTAAAACATCTCCCCTAATATTGAGGTCGTATTCCATATCTTTGATGGAAGAGGTCAGCTTTTCGTCGGGATTGATACTGGAGACGGATGAAAATCTGGCACTGGAGGAGTTATTTAATTCCTTGAAGACCGGCAGGAAAAAAAGTGCCAAGATGATTAAGAAAATCAGGTAAGAGATTATTTTTTCTTTTATTCGTGAATAATAAATAACAGTCAAGCCTATAATCAGGGCAGGAACAATCAATCTCGGGCTGTGATAGGCATAAAGTGACAGACCGAACATAAAACCGGAGAGAGGCAAAAAAATCGCCTTTTGCAGACCTTTCAGATAAAATAAAACAGCCAGAATGATCAGAGTTAGGGCAATATTGGCTTCAAAAGCGATCCGGCTAAACTGGAGATGCCAGGGAGACAGACAGAGAAATAAGGCTGTTAATAAGGAAATTTTAGGACGCTTTAATAATTCACAGGTTAATAAATAGGCGGCGATAACGGCGACTGCACCCAAAATAGCGGAGGGAAGGCGAACTGAAAATTCATTTAGACCAAAAACTGAAACGGGCAGAACCGTCAAATAGGTGTATAAGGGCGGCTTGTAATCATTAAAAGATCTTATGGATACGGGCAGAAAATTTCCGTATTCATCCCGAAGGGTTCTTAAAATTGAATAAGCATTGTATCCAAGGGAGGCTTCATCCCAATCAAGAGAAGGAGGATTTGCACCCAAATGCCAAAAACGAAGCAGTAGGCTTAAGATTATAACAGACAGAAAGAGTAGCTTTCTTTTCATAAATTATCTGAGAGATAAAAAACAGGATCGCCGGCCAGATTATTAATGACCTTCAACATACGGAAACCAGCGGGTATACTTCGGTCATTTTTTACCAGTAATATTTTCCCGGATGATACCGAGATATTATTCAAAGTGAATCGGATTTTCCCAAGGCTGACAACATCCCAAAAGCCAAGATTGTCCCTGACAGCAATTTTTTGGAATTGAAACTCGTCAGGTAAATAGGGTTTATAAAAGGCAAAAAAGATATAAGGACGGCCCAATAAAGGAGTGACATAAATCCGGTCATAAAATTTTTCCCTAGCAAGAACATAATTAACCATTTCCCTGGTACCAAATTGCCATTCACCGCTATAATTTAGGGGGAAATGAATATGATAGAGATGGAGATAATATAAGAAATTAACAAATAACAAATAACAAATAACAAATAACAAGAAATTAAAAGTTCTATTAGTAAGCTTATTTTTGAGCCAGATAATTGATTGATATAAACCTAGAGCGATGATAATTTGGTAGGTAGGTAAAATAGAGACAGTTCGTAGGGCATGAGGGGTTTCCTTGGCAAAACCGGCTGGAACAACGGCAATTATCATCCAGGAAAAAATCAGGGAAGCATTTTTTTTACCGTATAAGATAAGATACAACACGCCCGAAATAAAAAAAGGCAATTCCCAAAAATATAATTGCCCCATACCCGGAAGAGCCAATCTGGGATTGACATCACCGTGAGTGAAAAGATAACGCAGACTGAAATTATCCGTTAAATGCTTCAGGTAATCTTTGGCATAGACAATTCTCCGATTATGAATCAGTTTGGCAAACAGAGTATTACCGTCAAGAGCAATCCTCTTATTAGTCAATATCAGCGGCTGGAGATTATTGAATATGGAAACCTCCTGAAGTCTTATTTTACTTTCGCGACTGGTCAAAAAACCGACTGAGGGCAGAAGAATAATCACGGCCAAGATTATACCCATTAAATACCATTTAATATTTGTAATTACCCGGCGATGATAGAGAAGGGTTAAGGAAAAAATTAGTAGAGGAGCTATAATGCGATTGGCGTTAAAGGTATAAAAAGAAGCCAGAAAAAAAATGATTGAGATTAGGATAGACCAACTGAGCCGACGGGATTTAAGGAAAAAATAGATGCCGGCCAGATTGTAGAAGGCGGCCAGATTGGCTTCGAAGGCAACCCGGGAGAGATGAAGAGACCAGGGAGAAACAGCCATAATAAAAGCAGAGGCTAAGGCTAATTTTTTAACCTGGAATAATTCATTGACCAATAAATAAGTAAAAAAGACCATAAAAATACCGGCCAGGGCTGAGGGAAGTCTAACAGCCAGCTTACTAATGCCCAAAAGAGCAATTGAGGGGACTGCAGTATAAATATAGCCGGGCGGTTTATAATCTCCAAAAGCAATAAAACGGGCTAACGGCAGGCTTTCTCCATGTTCATCTTTACCTGATTTTAAGACGGAATAGGCATTATAACCCAGGGAGGCTTCATCCCAGTAAAGGGAAGGAGGATTGACATCCAGATGATAAAGCCTGAGGACGGAGGCTAATAAAATTATCAGAAAAAGTAATAATTTTTTCATCAAATTACCCTTAAGAGTAGAATTTCCTCATTTTCCATCACAATTTGGTAGATATTATCCTCCAAGCGCAGTTTCCTGACAACTTCAGGCTGTAATTTACTTTTGACCAGATATAGATAGGATATTTTCCTTTCTTTTAAAAATTTGGTGTCGGTGAAGTCTGTTTGGAAAAAATAATCAATTTCCTTTAATTTGGCAGCCGGATCAATCCCGGTTTGACGGGCATAGCCCGGATCAGCCAAATATACAAAGCTGCCGGAAAGAGCGGGAATATAGATGGGGTTTAAGGCAAAATCAGACGGATTTATCAGGATAATACTCCCTTTGGCTGAATTTTTTTTCAGATAATCAAGGGGGGCTATCTTACTGTTAGCTATGAAATCACCGCTATGGGAGAATTTGGAGATAAAATTCCTGACATTCACGGGAATGGCTAATAAAATAATAATTACAATCAGGAGAAATTTTAGCCTGTCCAGTAAAAGGGCTGTTAAAACAGAGAGCACAACCAGCGAAAAGGGGGTAAATTGGATGACGTTAAAAGGAGAGGCGGACAGGTTAAAGAGGAGCGGCAAACTCAAAGAAAAAACAACGGCAAAGGTGATGAATAAAAGAGTAACTTTTTCACTGGTGTTTGTTTTATCAATCAATTTTTTAACAAGAAAAAATATTCCTAAAATCCGAACACCGAGGTTGCCAATCAGATAAATAAATAATTCAACCGACTTAATTTTGATTAAACCCAAATAGTTTTTAGTAGATTGATAATAATTTTCCATATCAGCATAGCGGGGTAAATTCAGCTTATCGGTGCCGACCATCATTTCCCTTAAAAGCCAGCCTGGAGCAAATTTGAGAGAGACACTGCCTGAGCTGGAAATGAGTAAAAATACCGGCAGGAAAATAAATAATGAAGTTAAAGCTATAAGAACAATTTTTTTATTCCGATAATAAATATAACTAACGAGGGCGGTTAATATTATTGAGGAAATTAAAATTATGCCAGCAAAAGATTTAATACCGAAGGAAGCGCCAATGAGAATGGAAGTTATTATAAGCCAACCCGATGACAGTTTTTTAGACCTGAGGAAAAAAAATAACGAATAAAATGAATAGAGAAAGACGGCAAAACCCAAAACGGAATAGGGATTGAAAATCTGATCGAACGGCTGATCGGCAAAAAAAAGATTGCCCTGGCTGTGGCGGACGCTCTTAAAAATAAAAGGAGCCAGATAGGCCAGATTGCCGGAATAAAACCCCAAAAAAACCGCTAATGCCCTGATCGACTTTTTTTGAGTAAACAGGGAGGCGAAAGATAAAAGAGATAATCCGAACAGTAAAGAGACTAAGATTGGTCCGAAGCGGAAATAAAGATCAAAAATATTTATCGAAGTAAATTTATTAATTAAAACCAAAAAATAATGATAAAAATAATGATGATTTCTAAGTAATGTTCCTGAAACAGCCGGGTGCTCAGGAGGAACTTGTTTGATTAAATTATTGATAACGGCGATATTCCAAAGATTATCATGGATAGAAGGAAAACGCAGTCCGGAGGCTTCCTGGCGGAAACCATAATAAAGCGGAAAGGCCTGGATAAAACTACTGACGATAACAAGTGCCAGAATAAAAAAATTTTCTTTAATTAATAATGGTAAAGCTTGGGGAAAGGGTGAAAAATGCCGGCGAGAAATAAAATAAACAGATAAAAGGGGTAAAGACAAGATAAAAAAGAAGGGTAAACCGATTAATTGAATAAACAAGGAATATAAAATCAGAAAAACAATTCCGAAGACAAGAATCAGGCCTAAATTCTCAAGAAAATGTCGATCGGTGGCAACCCGGAAATGCAGAAAAAAAGAACGGGACGGGAGATAAACGAAGAAAAAGAGAAAAATCAGAAAAAGGAGAGACGTTATTAACATTAATCAGTTTTATAGATTTTAAAAATTACCCGACCGTCATCAGGAGCATTAATGGTTTTACTGGAATCAGGTTCTTCAGGACGGCCGATATAAAGGGACTTAGGCGGAATAATATTTTGACTAAGACGGACCGGATCAAGATCCAGGGATCCGAAATAATATTTACCCAGTTTAATAAACCTACGGTTATCTCCCAAAGTTACCGGATTATTAATAGCCTGACGGAAGGCGCGCGGATCATACCGGTTATAAACGGCAAAAGCCAGGGTCGCACCGGTATAATAATCGGAAATAAAAATATTGTCGTAAAGAGATTCCCGAGCCCGGGCATAATCCAAAGCAGCTTTATTCTCCCAACCCCACCAGGTGGCGGCATAAACTGGATATTCGAAATAATATTTCACCAATGTTATACCCAGCATACAGACAACTGCGGCTGTCAATCCGCCGATAAAAATAAATTTATAAATTTTTTTTCTTATATAAAGAGTAAAAAAAGATATACCGGCAGCCACGAAAACAAAAGGAGCAGGCAAAATGGACAGAGATCTGACGGCAAAAGAGCGGCCGACCAAGGAAGCCGGAAGAGGAGCCAGAAGCAGCCAGCCTAGTAAAAAATAGGCCAAAGGCCCATTATTTTTAATAATATAAATTATTCCCAAAAATAAAAATGGCATTTCATAAAGATAAAACATGCCCATGTTGCCCAGGAAATATCTTAAGGAATTGTCACCATAAAGGTACCAGAAATTAAGGGAAAAATGCTCCAAATAATTGTTTTTGAAAATCCTGAGCCAAACGGTGGCCTTATTATGCAAAATTATGCGCCAGTTTAAAGGAAGGAGAGAGGCATTTCTTTCCCGGTTAACCGTTTGGGTAATAACAAGACTGACGGAGTCATTCAACTTCTTAAATCGTGACAGGCCACCGCCAAAAAAAGTCAGTTTGATCATGGGCAGGGTTAAAATAAGAAAAATTACTATAAAAATTAAGTACGGCGCGATAACAGATTTAACTTTACCTCCGGCAAATAATTTAACCCCAATATAAAAAAGTAACAGCAAAAAGAAAGGGAGAAGAATTCGGGGAGTAAAATAGCTGTAAAGTGCGAGGGTAAAAAAGAAACTGCTTAAAATTAACCAGCCTGTTTTCAGCCTGCTTTTTAAAAAGCAATAAATACCTGTCAGGAAAAAAAGGAGGGAGAGGGTTGATTCAAAATAACCGCGGGATAAGTGAACATGCCAGGGTGAGACGGAAAATAAAAACGCCGAAAGAAGGGAAATTTTTTCCGCTAAAAACAAACGGCAGAAAAAATAAAAAACAACTACCGTCAGGAATGAGGCAATCACGATAGGTATTCTTATCGACCAGGCATTCATGCCGAATACCTTAAAGACAGGGACTAAGAGATAAACGGGAACGGGAGCCTTATAATCATTAAAAGATCTGAAATGCAAAGGATAGGGAGTGCCGTATTCATCGGTTCCCAGTTTAAGAATGTTATAAGCATTCCAGGCAAAAGCCTGTTCGTCACCATAGAGAGTTTTCGGGTAATCGGCGATTTTAAAATAACGAAGGCTGAAGGCCATAATGAAAATAAGAATGAGCAAAATACGATTTTTCATGGTTAAAAAATTCTGATAGCAGCCTTTCCGTCGGGATAGTAGACGGATTGGCCGAATTTCTCCCCCTCCGGGACAAAATCCGCCGGAACCAGATATAGAGTGTCGGCTGTCTTATTCTGACGGGCGAGCTTAACATCAAATTCATATTGGAAGATGTATTTAGAAAAACTTTCGACGTGTTCGAAACCGAAACGGTCTGCAGCATAACTTCTGACAGCCTCTTTTTGAAATTGGGCAGGGTCATACTGATTATAAAAAAGGAAATAGATATAAGGCATACCGTTGACATCGGAAATGATTATATTATCGTATTGCTTTTCTAATTTTTTAACATAAGTAACTGCCTCCCGCCAACCGTAATTCCAGATAGAGCTATTATCCCGGGGAAGGAGCAGAAAATAACTATTCATAAAATAAAGGAAATTAATTAAATAAAGCATGGTAATGAGGGAAGAAGTTAATTTTGAATTCAATAAAGATGCCAAAAAATAAATTCCTATTGAAATAATTACGGCATAAGGGAAAACAGCATTGAAGGAGCGATTTGATGAGGGAACCATAAAAGTCAGAGCTGCCGGCAAAACGGAAATGAGAAGCCAGAAGAGGAGGAAATAATTTCTGCTTAGATTTTTTTTAATTAAAAAATATAAACCACTGGGAAAAAAGACGACCTCAATAAACAGAAGAATGCCTTGACCGGGAATTTTAAAAGGCTGTGACTGGTCCCCTGCCAAAAATAGATAACGGCCGTCAAAATGGCTGAAAAAATTGTTCACAATCTGTTTGCCATAGAGATACCAACGGTTATGAAAGAAGCGGGTAATTAAAGGATCAGACGAAAGTCCATCCTGAGTGGTTAACTCCCATAATCTTAAATTCACTCCCTGATCGTAAAATACACTGATGGTCCTGGCCCGGCCGAATATAACATCCGGATTATTTAAATAACCGATAATTAAAGGAAGGATAACCGAAAAAATAATCAAGAATGACAAAAGCCAGGTTTTCCGGTAGAAAAAACGGGGAGATAAAAAAAGAAGAATTATAAAAATAAGAGGTGTAACAAGTCTCAAACCGTAATAGGCATAGACGGATAAGGTAAGAAAAAACACTCCAAAGAGGAAATATATCATCCTTCTATTTCCCTTGAGAAAAAGATATGTCCCTAACATGAGAAAAAAAAGAGCTACCATAACCAGCATGGCAGCCCGGCTTTGTAAAATATGCCAGGGGGAAACAGTTAAAATAAAGGAAGAAAGAAGAGCTATTTTATTTTTGCCTGAAAAATTGATCAGGAGAATTTTGACCAGTAAATAGGTTAAGTAAACGGTTGCTGTTCCCAAAAATGCTCCCGGAAACCTGACGGAGGTTTCATTCAAACCGTTCACAGCTATAGCCGGAATCATCAAAAGTGTCGGCAGGGGCGGTTTCCAATCACCAAAAGAACGCAGCGAAACAGGCCAAAACCGGCCATGCTCATCCCTGCCGGAGTTAAAGAGAGAATAGGCATTATAGCCCTGGGCGGCTTCATCGGAATATAATGACGGCGGCAGACTGCCCAAACGGTAAAATCTCAAAAATCCGGCCAAGAGAAGAATCGCTATTAAAATGAACAGGTTTTTATTATTTGTTAACATAGGATTTAAAAATTGGTCGGTAATTTATTAATATTCGTTCTGATATCCTCTTTATAATGAACATGATAATGATGCAGGAATTGGCTTAACTCGTAAACAGAAATAAATAATAAGAGACAAGTGATAAGCCTCATACTTATTTTTTTGTTCTCCCAAAAGTATAAAATACCTGAGGTAATTATCATGGAGAAAAAGGGAGCTGTCAGATAGAAAAGGCGGCTTTCGGGGAAGGTCGGCGAAAATGCTATTAAAAATATAACTATCAAAGGAATAATGAATATTTTTGTTAATCGGATTGACGGAAGCGATATAAAACCCAACAACAAGAAAGGCAGAAAAGAGAGATAAAGCAGGCCGAATTCCCTGATACCACCCCAATAAAAAGTTATATTATGGAAAATAAGAAGATCGAATGATAATAAGGTGAAAAGGTTGGACAGCGGCCAGATTAAAACAAGAACAATAGGATAGATATAAAACAGGATGATTAAATAGAAAGCAGTTAAAGCGAGACGGAAGGTAATATTTTTATTTACTGAAGCCAAAAGTAAAAACAAAAGCAGTAAAAAAAGGGGAAATTGAACAGGGGAAACTATTCTTGATTCAATAATGGATGACGGTAAAAGGCTAAAGATAAAGGATGACAGTTGGGCAAATTTTTCACGGGCTGATGATTTTTTGAGATAATAATAGAGGATTAACGGGGTAATAACCCCCAGACCTGCGGAAATTACCCTTACGGAAAAATAATGATCGTCAAAAAGAGGCGGAACCATACCAAGACGCCAAAATCTAGTAGCCAAATTAAAGATCAAAATCAGACTTATAAAAAACCATCTTTTCATAACAGCCAATATTATTTTTCGACAATCAGAAGTGCTATTGTTCCGTCGGGATTTTTGATGGTTTTAATAATATTAGCATCAGGCGGAAAATCTATAGGGGTACCGACCAAAAGCAGTTTACCGGTGGCGGGGATACTCCGGTAATTGAAATTACGAAACTGGTATTTATCGAATTTATTCCTTTCATCGGCAAACCCACCGGAAACCGTACCTCCCTCAGCCAGATATTCTTCAGGCGGGTAGTTGGCGTAAAAAAGCCAAAAGATATAAGGCATATCTACCGTCAAAGACACGAACACCCGGTCATATTTATATTTAAGAGCTTGGGTAAAGGCTACAGCCTCCTGACGACCAAATTTCCAATTGGCAGCCACATCATAATTCGTATGGACAAAGTACTGATGAAGATAATAACTGTGATTGACGGCAAACAAGACTGATAGAATTATAAAAAACGATAGATAAACCCATCTTTTTTGATAGCTAAGAAGCGAATAGATTAAAATCATTCCTGTACCGATTAATATTTGATAGGTAGGCAGAATAAGAAGAGTTCTTACCGAATGAGGAGCTTCCCTGGTTACTGCGTTAGGAACAGGTGCAATCAACAACCAGGCAAACAGAAATAGGGAATAACGGTTAAGCCCTTTAAACAAAAGGAAAATAATACCAATTATAAGGGGGAGAAATTCGAAGATATGGAAAAGGCCAAAACCGGGAGCGTGATGAAGCGGGGCATCTCCTGAAATAAACAAATACTCAAAACCGAAATTAGACAAATATTTAGAGAAGGCTTTTTTTAAAGTCAGATAGTCAAAATAAATTAATCTCTGATTATGGAAAATCTTGCCGGCGAGGGAATAACCGGCGGACGAGTCATTTAACCTTTTTTCAAGAAAAATTTTATCCAAGTCAGGTTCATCCAAATAACGGGCAGCGGGACGGAAAATATTGGTTGCTCTGAATCTAATTTGAGCATCTTTGGAACTTAAGACAGGAAAAACAGCCATTAAAAAAATTCCGAAAATAATAAGATGCGATAAAACCGCCTTTCTTGAAGGCAGACTTTGATTAAAAATGATCAGGAGTGAAAGTAAAAGAAGCGGGGCAACCACCCGGCTGGAGTGATAAGAAAAAAGATCAAGACCGAAAAAAACGGTCGAAATTATAAAATATCGGCTGTCTGTCAAGCCCCTTAGAAAGAAATAGACTGCCAATAACGTAATAAACAGAGCCAGGTTAACTTCGAAGGCAGCCCGGCTGAACTGGATATGCCAGGGAGAAATACTCAGGAAAAAAACAGCCAAAAGTGATGCCTTAGTTGCGTGATTTTTAATAAGGGGTATTTGACTGAAAAGGGGCAGAGCTGCGAAATAAAGAAGATAGACGGTGGCTATACCAATAACGGCTGAAGGCAGTCGGGTAGAGAATGCATTCAGGCCGAATAAAAATACTGAAGGTACAGTCAGATATTCATAAAGCGGAGGTTTATAATCATCCAGCGAGCGGAAAGTCGCGGGCAAGAATTGACCGAACTGATCCCGACCGGTTTTCAATAGGGAATAAGCGTCATAGCCTAAGGCCACTTCATCCCATTCCAGACTTATAGGAGTTTTTCCCAAATGATAAAGACGAAGAATGCCAGCTAAGATTGTCAAGACGGCCAGAAAGACAATGGCTTTCTTCATAGGGCTAATTGTACCACAGGGGGCGGCTTGCTATAATTATGGGCCAAATGACCTTCATTCTACTTTTAGGGTTGATAATCCGGATTATTATAGCGACTTTTACCATAAATTGGGATTTTTTGAGAATAACGCAAATCACTTTAAATTTTCCTTCCGGGGGACTCTTTGAAATTTACCGCGATCCCCTATCGCTTTATCCGGTTTTAACATATTGGACAAGATACGCTTTAATATGGCTGGCAAAACCATTTCTTTCGCCAAGTTTTTGGCAATGGAATAAAAGCGGGGACCTGGCGATTATTTCCGATGTTTATATATTCCGCAATCTTTTTTTCCTTAAATTACCATTTATTCTGATAGAAATTGCCACGGCTTATATTTTTTCCAGTCTTTTATCCAAGAATAAAAGTAAACTGTTTCTTTTAGCCTGGATGATAAACCCCATAGCTTTATATACCATTACGGCTTTTACCAACGTGGATGTTTTTCCGATATTTTTTATGGCACTATCTTTATATTTTTTAAATAAAAAGAGGAGTTTATCGGCTTCTTTTTTTTTAGGGGTAGCTTCGGCTTATAAATTTTTTCCGCTACTCGGATTCCCATTTTTAATATTTTCCTTAAAGAAAAGCGGTCAAAAAATTTATCATACCCTGATATTTCTATTACCTTTTATCGGTTCGCAAATACCGGCTTTGGCACTTCCCCAATACTGGAAAAATTCTTTGACCGCTCCGGCTAACCGGGTAATTTTGGCGGCAACTGTTAATATCGGCAATAATAAAGTATTAATACTTTTTGTTATTGTTTATTTTTTATTATTTTTCCAATATCTCGTAGAGATGCAAAAAATCAGACGAGTAAATTTATACCTATTTCTGGCGCTATCATCCCTCTTGGCAATCAGTGCCTTTAACGTCCAGTGGGCATATTGGCTTTTGCCGCTAATACTTTATTACCAGATATACTTTGTAAAGGAAAAGGTAGTTATATATTTATTGTATTTAGCTTATTTTGGAATAATTCTTTTATCCCAGGCCGCACTTAATATAGGAATGCTTTCTCCGATTGCGCCGACTTTATGGACGATGGAGAATCCCTTACTCCGGTTAACAGGAAAAGATGTAATTTTATTGATAAACATTTGCTACAGTCTGTTTGCCGCGGCAATAATTTATATGTCATACAGAATTTATCAGGAGAAAAACAGGGAGATTTTTCAAAATGAGGAGGATTGATTCTTTTCAAGAAAAACAGGATACGACTCTGTTTATCGGTCCCGGTAATACTTTAAAGCAAACTTTTCTTGCCAGGGCGGACGGATTAGCCGGTATCAGACTGGCGGTTTATAATCCCAAACTTGGCGGAACATCAAAATATAAATTAACATTATCTAATGAGGCGAACCAGATTATTTGGCAGGATTATATCCTGGAAGCAAACTTGGGCTGGGCAGAAGAATTCCGCTACGATTTTGAGGCTGTTCCCGAGAGCGAGAATAAATTATTTTCATTGAAGGTAAGTTATGCGGAAGAAAATGATAATTCGGAGTCCGACCGTGAAGTCTTGTCCCTGGTCAACAGCTATAATTTAGAAGAAGCATCCATACCTAAAGAGAGCGGGGACATCAGCAGTCTGGTGCAAAAAAATTATTTAAGCCTGGGGTATGGGCGGGGTGACAATTATGCCGACGGAGCGGCGTTTTTGGAAGGGCGGCAACTGAAGGGAGATTTGGTATTTAAAACTTTTTATAAGACAACGTTATCTACTTTTATTAAGGATTCCGGTGTTCAATTCTTCTCAAGAATAAGACAGGATGTCTCATTTTTTACTTTCTATTTTATCATGCTTTTCTCTTTAATTTGCCTCTTAGTCCGTTTTAAAATGCTCAGGGGGAAGTAAGTATTTTTACCAGAGCGCTAATGAAACCCTTATAAAATTCAAATTCCCGGACATTAAGCAGATTGACAGGAAGCCAAAGAATATGCCTCAAGAGCTTAAATACCCCGTAATTTAGCCAAACAAACAGAAATTGATTTCTATAGGCAATAGTTTTAATCTGGGAAGGAGTATATTTGGTTCTGATTGAACCTTTTATTTGCTCATGGACAATAATACTTTTTTTTTCAAAATAGATCCGATAACCTGCTTTGATTGCCCGGTATGATATATCAATATCTTCCCAATAAAAGGGATCGTAGATTTCCTTCAACCCTCCTAATTTATCCCAAACGGTTTTACGGAAAATACCGGCTCCTCCCGATACCCAGAGGGTGGAATTTTTGTCAACCTCCCCCCTGCGGTGGACTAGAAAACCTCTTTTGAACTCGCCTTCTCCCCTGCCACGTAAGACAATCCGGCCATTCTCGTGACTTTCCTGAAGCATGCCAACAGCAAAATTTCTCGGGTCTTTAAAATAAGACAGAAGAGGCTGGAGGTAATTCTTGCGAGGTATAACGTCAGTATTGAAAAGGACTATCAACTCCCCTGCCGCTTCTTTAGCGCCCAGATTAACGGAAGAGGAAAAGCCGGTATTTTTATTTTTTTTAATAACTTTTACTTGGGGATATTTTTGAGTAAGAAAAGCAACACTGTCATCATCAGAGGCATCATCGACGACGATGATTTGGGCACCTGGGGAATATTTAATAACAAGCGGGAGGTTCTTTTCTAAAAGCAGTCTGCCATTATAATTAGGAATAACAACTGAAATTTTCATAATGCTATCGACATAACAATCCGGCTTATGCCGGATGGAACTAATATTCCCCTTAAAGCATAATCGACGCGAAAGACGGGAGTATTGACTCCGTTAACTTGAGCACGCCACGACGGATAGTACATATCACTTACTACCAGCAGCCTGTCTATATCTGTTTTGGTTTCGATGACAAGGAGGTTAGGCTGATAATCTTTGATAACGACGGATTCATTCGGCGTGATAGGCCTGTTTTCAACCGGAATATTTCTTTGACTTACGGCAACCGTTTTCAAATTATCCTCTAAAGAAAACATCATTTCCATTTCCTGCCGGTCATTTAATACCTGAATTACCTCCCTTACCAGAAAGGCTCTGGGGAAAAAGCGGTTATTCTTATAGAGATAAATTTCACCTTCTCTGCTGATTAGAGTAAGTTTAGGCAGATTGAGACTAACGAAACTTAAAACATATTTAACATTTAGAAGATCGGGCATAAAACTGTCTATTTTTTGGGGGGTAACGATACGGTTAAAGGAGGAAGGAGCGAAATCGGGCTTCGAGTTCTCCCAGGAAGAAACCAGTCCGGCATAATTTTTGAGATATAAAGGATCGTAGCCGGATATATCCTGAAATTTGTAGGCAATAGAAAAATTGGGAGGAAGAATTCTACGGTCAAGCGCCATTATCCTAAAAAGATCACGGTCTTGGGCTATAGTATTGAGTATTTTAGTTGAGGGGTATAACCATCCGGAGTCAGTGAAGGGAATAAATTTCCAGGAAAATCTGAGAAGATCGGTTACCTGAAGAAGTAATATTACAGAAAGCATAATTTTGAGAAACTTTTTCTTGATCCTGAGGGAAAAGATAAAAAGCAGATAAAAAGAAACTAAGAAGATTGACGGCAAAATGAGATTCCGCAAGCTGACAAGAGAATTTACTCCAAGTAGATCCTGATAGATTATTTTAGGGAATAAAACGATAAACCAAAGCACAATATAAACTGCCGCCAGTAAATTAAGGACAACAAATAATTTTTTAAAAAGAGGGCGGTTTTTATTAATATTTTGATAAATCAACAAAATCTTATCAAAGCCAAAAGAAGATAGAAGCGCGGCAGATAAAACGGACAGGAAAAGGAATCTGGTCGGCTGACTGGTTGACAAGAAAGGAAGATTAATTAAATACGGCAATTTAGCCAAAGGTGTAGGCAGAGCTAAAGAGAGAGAAAAAAGTAAAACTAAAAGATAAAATAAAATTGAATTTTGGCGAATAAAGAACAAAGAAAATATGGTAAAAATAAGTCCTAAAATTCCCAGATACCCTACAAATTCGGCATAATTCCATACCCCGAAATAATTACCGGTTACCGGATTACCAAAGAAATCAGGAGCCAGAAACTGCACCAGATTCAGGAGGGGAAGGAAAAATCCTTCCTGCGAATAGCCTGTATGGTCAAACTGACGGTTTGATAAATTGATGAATTTGAGAGTCGGCAGCCACTGGACGGAGGTTATGATGACAAAAAGCAAAAAACAGAAAACAAAAAACAGAAATATTTTAATATTATCCCCTTTCAGGGAATGCAATCGGAAAAAAAGATAAGCAATAATTAAAAGTAAGCCGTAGAAAAAAATCTGGAGATGGCCGGCGAAAAAAGCAGAAACCAATGAAAACAAAAAAATAAGATACCAGAGAATTGGTCGTTGGTCGTTGGTCGTTGGTCGTTGGTATGAGAATATTATTTTGTCAATGGAAAGAAGGACAAGGATGGTCCAGGCGGCGACATGGAGAATGGTATTCCATTCCAGCCAGGCTATGGAAAATCCGGAGAAAGAAAAAGTCAAGGATCCGAATAAAGCGGAAACAGGATGTAATTTCAAATTCCTGAGATATAAATAAAGAAAAAGCCCGGCGAGCACGGTTGATATAAAGATAAGAAGCGACCAGGCCAGATTAAAAGGGAGGATGAAATATAGAATATTCAGCGGATAGAAGACAGAGGACTGAAAGTTGGCCAAGAGCGGCGTTCCGGAAAACGAATAAGGATTCCAGAGAGGCAGAGTACCTTTTTTCATTTCTTCAACGGCAAGTTTTTTCCAAAGATATTGCTGTCTGACAGGATCGGTTATCAGGAAATTTTTATATGGAACCCCGCTAACATAATTATCCCAAACTACGTCCCGGAAGGGATGGTACATGCCAACAATGGTATCTGCCGGAATAGGCATTTTTCCCAAAAAGAGGAAGGGGTAGTAAAAAATGACAACAATGACAAAAAAGACTAGCAGACAGAAATGATTTTTAAATAAGGTCATGGAGTCTTTTATTAAATTTATTCAAAGAATAATCAGCGGCACTGGTTATGGCATTTTTTGATATTTTTTCCATTAAGGAGGAATTTTTTAACAGTTGCAGATTTAATTCCCGAAAATCTTTTTCACTGTTCCATAGAAAACCGTTTACATTGTTATTGATGATATCGGTTTGCCCTCCGGCAGCAAAAACCAGAGGTACATTACCTGCTGCGAGGGCCTCCAAAGT
>Ga0155407_114_pt1 | contig 26579 bp, 35 predicted proteins | sample RifCSPhighO2_02_FD_106375 | JGI IMG/M metagenome (GOLD analysis project Ga0155407, IMG submission 106375) | Candidatus Gottesmanbacteria bacterium RIFCSPHIGHO2_02_FULL_39_14
AGGTTTCTTCTCAAAATAGTGCTACCGTGGAAACCCAAGCCTCAGGAGTAGTCAAAAAAGTTTATGTGGAAAACGGCCAAAAAGTGAAAAGCGGAGATAAAATCGCTGAACTTGATCTGGACATCGTTGGTAAACAGAGATCTAACCAGGCTTTGGCTAGTTATCAGAATGCCAAAAACAGTGTGAAAAATGCGGAAATTTCCTACTATTCACTTCATTCTGATTTGTTAACCAATTGGAAAGAGTTTATGGATATCGCCCAAAGCTCCCTTTATGAAAATTCTAATAAAACGCCCAATATTGCCAATCGTCAGCTTCCCGAATATATGACTGTTAACGATGATTGGTTGGGAGCAGAAGCCAAATACAAACAGCAGGAAAATGTAGTTAAACAGGCTCAAACCGCTCTTAATTCCGCTTGGCTCCTCTTTCAGCAAACTTCATCAATAATTTATGCGCCCATCGCTGGCACAGTTACCGGTCTTTCGCTGCAGGAAGGATTGGTAATTACTTCTCAATCAAATACTTCTGGCACGGCCACATCCCAAAAAATCGCTAGTATCCAAACCGACGCCTCACCAGTCATTCAGGTTAATCTAACCCAAATCGATACGCCGAAGGTCAAAGTCGGTAATAAGGCTACTTTAAACTTTGATGCATTTCCCAACAAATCCTTTACCGGCAAAGTGATCAGTATTGATACCATAGGCAGTGTTTCGTCCGGAGTGACGACCTACCCGTCCACCATCATGCTTGATACCCAAGTTCCGGATATTCTGTCCAATATGACCGCCAATGCCAATATTATTACGCAGGTTAAAGATAATGTTCTCCTTGTGCCGGTGAGTAGCATCCAAACACAAGATGGGGAGTCTTTCGTTCGGGTTATTAAAAACGGCCAACCCCAACAAATCGCTGTGGAAACCGGCCTGTCTTCAAGTTCTCAATTTGAGATAGTATCCGGACTTAATGAGGGCGATACGGTAGTCACCGGTAGTAAGTCCACCTCCTCAACTCGTAGTAATGGCCAAACCCAATCGCCGTTTAGCGGCTTTGGCGGAGGCATGTTCCGGAGATAATGAGTATTAAACCGATAATTAAGACCAATAATCTTTCCAAAATTTATAAAACTGATTCCGTCGAAACAGTCGCCCTCGACACGGTTTCAATTGAGATAATAAAAGGTGAGTTTGTCGCTGTTATGGGTCCGTCAGGCTCCGGCAAATCAACCCTGATGCACATTCTGGGAGCTCTCGACCTGCCAACCTCCGGAGAGTATCTGCTTGATGGAGAAAATGTGGAAAAACTAACCGATGATGAATTGGCTGATATCAGAAACAGGAAAATAGGCTTTGTTTTTCAGTCATATAATCTTCTTCCTAGAACCACAGCTTTAAAAAATGTCGTCCTCCCGATGGTTTATGCGGGTATTCCCAAGGATGAACGTTTGTCCAGAGCCAAAAAATATCTGGAAATGGTTGGGCTTGCCAATCGTTTGGAACACACCTCCAATCAATTATCAGGAGGCCAGCAGCAAAGGGTAGCTATCGCCCGTGCGCTTGTTATGGACCCGTCAATAATCCTGGCTGACGAGCCGACCGGCAATATTGCCTCCGTCCAGGCAGCTGAAATTATGGCTATTCTTGAAAAGTTAAATAATGAGGGTAACACCATTATTATGATTACCCATGAAGCCGATATTGCCGAACATGCCAAACGGATAATTTCCCTTCTTGACGGCAAAATAATCATGGATCGTCAAAACGGCCATAGGAGGAGAATGAGGAAATAATCATGGAATTTTCAGAAATCATCACCGAAGCCATAGGCACCTTATCAGTTAATAAATTGCGGACCGGTCTGGCCACTTTGGGTATTGTCATCGGTATAGGCAGTGTCATTGCTTTGTTGTCTTTGGGTCAGGCGACCCAAGCTGCTATTACCTCCCAAATTCAATCGCTAGGATCTAATCTCCTGACTATCCGGCCGGGCAGCATTTCTCAACAGGGAGTAAGAGGTGCCGCTGGCGGCAGAACTACTTTGACTCTTGATGATGCCAAGGCAATTTCGACATCTCAGGAGATTACTACCATTCAAAATGTTTCTCCTGAATTTGAAAGAAGAACTCAAGTCACCACGGCAGGATTTAATACCAATACTCAAATTATCGGCGTTACCTCAATTTACGAAAAAGTTCATAATATTTCTCTATCCCAGGGAAATTTTATAACGGAAACGGACATTGGCAGCATGTCTAAAGTGACTGTTTTAGGTCCTCAGGTCGTCAATGATCTTTTCGGTGAAAATACGAGTCCTCTTGGCCGGTCAGTCAGAATCAGCGGTCAAACTTTTACTGTTAAAGGAGTCACTGCTTCCAAAGGAGGTTCCGGTTTTTTCAATGCGGATGACGTTATTTATATTCCTTTGACAACTGCCCAAAAAATTCTTTTCGGCACCGATTACTTATCCACCATTGCCCTTGAAGCCAAAAGCGCGGATGATATGGTTGAGGCTCAAAATCAGGTGGGCTATCTGCTTCTTGCCAGACATAATCTCAACGACCCGACTCAGGCTGATTTTATGATTATGAACCAAGCTGATATTCTTAATACTGCCTCAAGCGCAACGGGAATGTTTACCGCCCTTTTATCCGGTATTGCCGCCATTTCACTTCTTGTAGGCGGAATTGGTATCATGAACATTATGCTGGTAACCGTAACCGAAAGAACCAGGGAAATTGGTTTGCGAAAAGCCCTCGGAGCTAAGAAAAAAATAGTGACTACCCAATTTTTAACCGAGTCAATCATCCTGACTTTCACCGGTGGATTAATAGGAATTATAATAGGAATTGTCGCCTCATTTATCATCTCCAAATTAACCAGTTCTCTATTCGTTATTTCCCCAAGCTCCATTTTGCTCGCTTTTCTCGTTTCGGCCTTTATCGGCATCTTATTCGGCTGGTATCCGGCCCAAAAAGCCGCAAACTTACAACCAATTGAAGCATTGCGTTATGAATAAAGTTAAATTATTCTTAATTCTTCTTATTATTATTCTGATTGGTCTTTTTTCATTCCGGAGTAAGCCCCTTCCTCTAACAGACGTCCCTCAGGAAAATGAAGGAGGCATAGAAGTTGATAACAACCCTTTATCTATTGTTGCCCTTCGCGATAATCCTTCGCTCTGGGAAAACGGTAGTAGTATTATTATCGAAGAAACTCTACCTCCGGGAACAAATTATGACAGATTCATCGTTTCATACTTATCCGAAGGATATAAAATTTATGCTTTATTGACAGTTCCTAAAGCTGATCCTCCGCCGGCTGGCGGATGGCCGGTAATTGTTTTCAATCATGGTTATATTCCTCCCCGGGAATATCGGACTACTGAACGATATGTTGCTTATGTCGACGGTTTTGCCAGGTCAGGTTATATAGTTTTTAAACCCGATTATCGCGGTCACGGAAACTCGGAGGGTGAGGCAATCGGCGCTTACGGATCAAATGCCTATACCATTGATGTTTTAAATGCCGTTTCCTCCATTAAAAAATATAAAGATGCCAATCCGGAAAAAATCGGCATGTGGGGACATTCTCTCGGCGGCTATCTGACTCTTCGTAATATGGTCATAAGACGGGATATTAAAGCCGGAGTTATCTGGGCCGGAGTAGTAGCCTCTTATCCTGATTTATTAACCCGCTGGAGAAGGGGATCGCCGCCGCCTTCTCTTCCGACAGGTGCCAGGCGCTGGCGACAATTATTGACTGAAAAATACGGCAGTCCCGAGCAAAATCCTGCCTTTTGGTCCTCCATCTCCGCCAATTCTTATTTGTCTGATATTTCAGGACCTTTACAGCTTCACCATGGAACTGCCGATGCCTCAGTGCCTCTGGAATTTTCCGAGAAACTTGCCTCACAGCTTAAAGAGGCAGGGAAAGAAGTAGAATTATTCACCTATTCGGGCGACGATCATAATCTCTCCAATTATTTCAATATGGCCATGCAAAGATCAGTAGAATTTTTTAATAAATACCTGAAAGGTGGTGAATTTAATCAATGAAACCAATCTATGTTGTTATCATTGTCCTTGCTGTAGGAGCAGCCGGATTTTTTGGCGGGATGAAATACCAGCAATCAAAAATCGGAGCTTTCCGCATGAATACGTTCCGTCAATTTGGTCAAGATACAAACGGACAAAATGCCGCCAGAAGATATACTGGTCGGCCTGTTTCCGGTGAAATTATCAATATCGATGATAATTCAGTCACTGTCAAAATGCCTGACGGTCAGAGTAAGATTGTTTTATTTTCCGACACAACTCAAATCAATCAGGCAACACAGGCGACCAAAGCTGATCTGAAACAGGGAAGCCAAGTAGCCGTGTTTGGTTCGGAAAATTCAGACGGATCCGTCACCGCCCAAAATATCCAGCTCAACCCGCAATTCGGACGATTCCAAGGGCCCAATACTACTCCAACACAATAATTAGTATATAATCCCCTTGAAAACGATAAGGGATCGCCAAAGGAATAATAAGAAGCAGTAATAGTGTAGGAATAGTCATAGAATTGTCATTCTGAGCATAGCGAAGAATCTCTCGCGAATGCGAGGTTCCCTGAAACAAGTTCAGAGATCCGCAACTAAAGTTCAGGATGACTGAAGTTTTGCTAAATCCTGAACGATTACAAGAAGCATTATCGTTCGTAAATTTTTCTATGTTAGAATTAAATAAATATGCCAACAGGGGGGTTAACTTACCAAGAATCGTATGCGGCGTCTTTCGGCATATGTCTTCAAAAAATAGGTATTTTGTGTTATTTTAGCAGATTTTTCTTTATCATCTTCCTATTTATTACAGCAGTAATATCTTTACTAATAATTAAAAAATACGGTTTTAAACTTAAAATCTTACTGATATTACCGGTTATTATTTTCGTTATATATCTTTTATTAGGAATGTTAGAGATTTTCATCGATTTTAAAGGCGGTTTAATCAGCCAAGATGATATAAAATATGAATTAAATACATTGCTATTTAATTTCAATATTAATGGCTCTTATATATTTAGATAAAATATTCAAATTTCACTTCTAATTATCCTTAATTTTATCCCCGTCCTTATAAGGTTTATAATTAAATTATGAATTTCAGGGATCGTCTGTCTAAGCTTCAGAAACCATTAATTATCGGAATTGCCGGGGATAGTGGTAGTGGAAAAACAACCTACAGTAACGGCATCAGAAGATTAATAGGCATCGATCTGGTTCAGACCATCACTATGGACGGCTATCATAAGGAAGGGAGATTACAAAGGAAAATCAGCGGTAAGTTACCTCTTGATCCTTCTGCCAATAAGCTGGACCTGTTACTGGAACATTTAAAACTGATAAAAAAGGGTCAACAGGTTGAAATTCCTATCTATAACCATCAAAGCGGAGGTTTTGATCCCCCCATTCCTTTTACCCCCTCTCCGATTGTTATTTTCGAAGGCCTGCATGCCCTCTATCCCGAATTTTTACCCTTTCTTGATTTTAAAATTTATGTTGATCCTTCACGTCAGGTTAAATGGGAATTTAAGTTTAAAAGAGATATCCTCAGTAGAGGACATCAGCATTTCGAGCTAAAAAAAGAAATGCTTAAAAGGGAAGAAGCCTATAAAAGATGGATCGATTTTCAAAAAACCAGTGCCGATGTAGTTATCAAAATTGATCACACCCGGATCAATGATTTTGCCAGATATGAATTAATCAATCCCGATCTTCAAAATGAATATAAGGTCGAACTGATTATGGTACCCGCTCCAAACAGATTGCCGGATCTTAATATTAATTTGGATCTTTCCGATTTATTTAGCATTAATCAATCACCTTTCTTAATTGCCGGTGTACCCTCACTTTACTGGGGAAAAAAAGTCATTACAGTAGTATTGGATGGCTTAATATCAGAAAAAACTTGCACCCTTTTGGAAAAACATATAATCTCCTTAACCGGAATACCTGTTGCAGAAATGTTTAAATTAATGCCCGTCAAAGCTGCTCACGAAAAACTTTCTGCCGTCCAGTTTGCCCAGCTTCTGATCGGTTGGCGGTTTTTGGAACTGGTTAACCACCGCCTAAGTTTAAAATAGGGGACTGTCCCCGAATGGGGACTGTCCCCAACTTTATTATGATCTCCAAAAAAGATTTAAAAAGAATAGATAACTTAATCTGGGAAATTCCCAAAAGTTACCGTTCTGATATGAATGTTCCGGCCAGACTTTTTGCATCTGTTGATCTTCTTATGGAAATTTTACCCGATAAATCTTTGGAACAACTTATTAATATCACCACCTTGCCGGGTATCCAATTATTCGCTGCCGCTATGCCTGATATCCACCAGGGATACGGTTTCCCCATAGGAGGAATAGCAGCTTTTGATTTACAAAAGGGAATTATTTCTCCAGGAGGAATCGGTTATGATATCAACTGCGGTGTCAGATTATTGACCTCACAAATCCTTTTCCGGGATTTTCAGGAGAAAACCAAAATAGTTGCCGATTTGCTTTTTCAAAAAATTCCCTCCGGTGTCGGAGTTTCGGGAGTGATTAAACTCGATAAAAAATCTCTCCAGGGTGTCTTAACCAAAGGAGCAGCTTGGGTTGTTGAAAAAGGATACGGCGAAGGGGCAGATTTACAATTTTTGGAATCCGAAGGACACCTGTCTGATGCTGATCCGGCATGCGTCTCCCAACATGCCAAGGAAAGAGGAAGCAAGCAGCTGGGATCTATGGGTGCCGGAAATCATTTTGTGGAAATTGACTGTGTTGATGAAATTTATGATAAAAATGTCGCTGCCACCTTTGGTTTATTTAAAAATCAAATCACCGTTTTAATTCATTGCGGTTCCCGCGGCTTAGGTCATCAGGTTGCCACCGATTATATCAGGATTATGCTTAATAATTTATCTAAGTATCAGATAAATTTAGTTGATCGGGAATTGTCCTGCGCACCCTTTTCCTCAAAAGAAGGAAACAATTATTTCCGGGCGATGACTGCTTCCGCTAATTTTGCCTGGGCTAACCGTCAGATTATAACCGCCAGCCTCCGTGAAATTTGGCAAAAGGTTTTTGCTAAAAGTGAGTCACTCAAAATTCTTTATGATATCAGTCATAATATTGCCAAAATAGAAAATCATCAGGTGAATGGTCATGTCAAAAAATTACTAGTTCACCGTAAAGGTGCAACTCGTGCTTTCGGACCGCATCACCAGGAATTACCTGCTTCTTATAAAAAAACCGGCCAACCGGTCATCATCCCCGGCAGTATGGGCAGTTATTCGTTCGTGTTAGTAGGGCAAGAACAAGCCTCCTATCTCTCCTTCGGATCAAGCTGTCATGGCGCCGGTCGTAGAATGTCCAGAAAAAAAGCACTGAAAGAATTCAACGGAGTCAATCTTATCAGGGATTTAAAGATGAAAAACATTACCGTTATGGCCGGCTCAGTAAGGGAAGTTGCCGAAGAGGCCCCTCTTGCTTATAAAGATATAGATCAAGTTATCAACGTTGTTGACCAAGTCGGTATTGCCAAAAAAGTGGCCAGGTTAAAACCGTTGATTGTAGTTAAAGGTTAAAGTTAAACTTATTATAATTCAGCTATAATCATATTAAATTCCTCAGCTGACATAATATTTACACCAATATCCAGTCTGATTGAGAGAAGGTCATCATCATTGGTAATTAATATGGCCGATGTGGCATTCGCTAAAGCTACAAACTTTCTATCTGAGGGGTCGCTGACTATTTGATATTGATCCGGATAAGTTTGCTCCTTGAATTCATTATTAGAATTAAATAAATCCAAAAATTTCTCAGCCGGAAACTTAGGAATTTGCAGGATAATTTTTAAAATTTCAGCCTTTATCTCCCTATTCCATATTAATTGAGCTTTATTTTCCCGGATCAGCCGGAATATATTGGAAACATGGTTTTTTTTTGTAAATCCGGCAGCTACAAATATATTAGTATCAAGAACTATTTTAATAGGCAGTATTATTTAATTTTTATAAAAATATTTTTTCAGCTTAAGCATGCTAATTAAAAAGTTAATAAAAGACTCGTAAGAAGAATTAAAGAACTGTTACAATTACCAAGATGGTCAAAAAAATAAGCAATATTAAACTTCTGGTTATTGTCGCAGCCGGCAATTTATCTCCGGAATTATTACCTGAAATAAAAAAAGCCGATTATGTGATTGCTGCCGATAGCGCTTCTCTTTGGTTAATAAATCACGGGATAAAACCCAATCTGGCTATCGGTGATTTTGATTCCCTGTCTGCTAATGACTTTAACTTTATAAAAAAAAGAATTCACCATATTAAAATTTTCCCCCCGGTCAAGAACTATACCGATATGCATCTGGCAGTTAAAGAAGTTTTAAAGATTAAGCCTGACAAAGTCATCATTATCGGTGGTACCGGCAGCCGGCTGGATCATTTTTTGGCCAACGTTATCCTTCTCGATCTCTTTTTAAAAGAGAAGATTCCCGCAAAAATTTTGGATTTGAATAATGAAATTCGTCTGTGTAACGGTCGTATTGATCTTTCCAAAACTGCTCAATTCCCGTTTCTTTCGATCATTCCTTTTTCATCGGCAGTTTATGTTTCAACTACCGGCTGCCGCTTTGAAATAAAAAATAAAAAAATAAGACGTGGAGAGACCGTCGGCCTCAGCAATGAAGTTATTAGGGATAAATGCCGTATCACTGTTAACAAAGGGAAAATAATCTTAATCAGGAGTAAAGACCCCTAAAGTATCTTAATAGAGGAAGAAAAAGAAAAATAGAACGGCAATGATGATCCGGTACCACCCGAAAGGAATTAATGAATATTTCTCCGTGAATTTTAATAAGAATTTGATTCCTATTATCGCCCAAATAAAGGAAAGAATAATTCCTATTAAAAGTAATCTAATTTCCGCCCCGTTAAATTGAAATCTTTCTTTATATAAATCAAAGAGAGCGGCGGCTATCATTGTTGGAATGGCCAAAATAAAGGAAAATTCGACAGACGTTTTTCTTGATAATCCTGTCATAATTCCCCCTATTATGGTTGCCGCGGCTCGGGATACGCCTGGAACAACTGACATCGATTGAAATACGCCGATCATTATTGCACTCTTATAACTGATCATTTCAACCCCTTTTATCAGCGGTGAGGTTTTCTTCCTGAATTTTTCCAAAACAATAAGGATGATTCCTCCTGAAAATAAAGCCGCTACTGTAATCAATGAATTTCCCAGTAATACATCTTTGATATAACGGTATAATAATAGTCCAATCAATGCTGTTGGTAAGAAAGCTGTTGTTATTTTTAAAATCATCTCCTTATTTTTCCAAATAGTAGAACCATAAATAATTATTACGGCTATAATTGCCCCTAACTGTATAAAGATTTCCAATGATTTAACGAAACTCGTCTGCGGGATATTTAAAATTTTTGCCGTTAAAATTAAATGCCCGGTGGAGGAAATCGGTAAGAATTCAGTTAAACCTTCAATAATTGACAGAATAACAACCTCAATGATATTCATATCTTTCCGTCACTTTTTTCTCCAACTCTTCCCTTGGTCACCGCCGCGCCTCAAATCTACTAGATTTTTATTTTTTTGGTAAATATTTCCCAGTAAAGATAATTAACAATTGTCAAAATAAGTCCCAGGGTTATCGCTGTAAATTTGGAGGCTATTCCAAAACCAAAAATAGTAGCAGTTCTTGACAATAGCCACAAAATAATAATGTTTATCAAAGCATAAATAATATATTTCAGGTTATCGTCTATTTTATTCATGCCCAGCCATTTTTGAAAAACAGGAAATAAGGAGGAAACAGCTGTTAACACCAGTGCCGTCAAAACCACTGAGGCCAGGAGTGAAACGTTTGCATTGCCTATTACAACCTGTGATGGCATGAATATTGAACTGATATAAATTACTATACCGTTAACTATTCCGAAAATCAGCCAATGATGGAAATGCATACTTCCTTTTTTCATCTCTTCTCACCCCCTTTAGAATCGCTTTACGAATTTATATTGAGTAATAGCGATTCTTAAGCCCTCCTTAAGCTGCTCTTCGAGCCGTCTACGAATAGTAGTGAAAAGGCGAGAAGTAAAGCTAGGAGGGCAATACCTCTTTATTAAGTCTAACTCAATTAAACTATCTTAGACAAATTATATTTTCTTTCTTACCAATTTATCAAAATATTCATGATTAAAATTCACACCCTAAGAAAATAATCTTTACTAGGCGATACTTATCATGAAAAAACTAATCTATATTATTGATGATGATAGTGCCATTCTGGATATCATCAAAATAATTCTTGAAGGGCAGGGATTTCTGACCACTCTAATATCAGACGGAGTGGAATTTTTTAAAAAGATAAAAAAAAAGAAACCCGATCTGATTTTGTTAGACATCTGGTTGACGGGTATTGATGGCATAGAAATTGCCAAAAGGCTTAAAGCTTCCAAAAAATTTGCCCGAATTCCAATTATTATTATCTCTGCCAATAATAAAGGCAAACAGCTGTCTGCTTCAGTTGGAGCAGATGGTTTTTTAGCCAAACCTTTTGAAATCGACGATTTAATCAATATAATTAATCAAGCTCTATCTACTAAATCACACCGTTGATCTTTCCTGGATAATCTTCTAAAATTTCTAGAGGTAAAGAATGAATAAAGCACTAACTAAATTCAGTCATGATTTGAAAAATTCTTTAATGGTTATCCGCGGCAATCTCTTTTTTGTTAAAAAAAATAAGGGAGACAAATCTTCATTTACCAATAAGATTGAAGATAGAATTGATAAAATATCAGCTGATTTGGAACATTATAAAAAAGAAGTCGCCAAAGATAAAAACAGTTAGTTATTTATTTCTGATAACATACCCAAATCCCCTGACCGTATTAATTAGCTGTTTTTTAAATTCAAAATCAATCTTTTTCCGCAGGTATCCTATATAGACGTCTACCACCCTTGGTTCAATATAATCTGACGTTAACCATATTCTTTGCAGAATCATGTCACGGGTCAACACCCGATTGGCATTCACCATTAAATATTGTAATAATAAGTATTCTTTATGGGATAGGTTGATAAGGTGGTCACCTCTCTTCACTTCAAAAGTTGTGCTATTAAGTTCCAAATCATCAACTTTCAATATTGTTCCGCCGTGTTCCAGATGTCTTAATCGGGCTTTGATTCGGACAATCAGTTCTTCGCCATTAAACGGTTTTGTCAAGTAATCATCCGCGCCTAGATTAAAACCTTTTACAATATCGCTCACTTCGTCTTTAGCAGTTAAAATGACAATGCACAAATCAGGAAATTTTTTTTTGATATCTGATAAAACCGTTTCCCCGGAAAGCTTGGGTAAAAGTAAATCAAGAATTATTAAATCCGGCCGCCTCTTTTCGATTAGATTTAAGGCTTTTACTCCGTCGGGAGCTTCAATTATCGAATACCCATGATCTAAAAGAAGTTCATTAATATACTTTCTTACATCTTCATCATCTTCAATAACCATTATAGTTTTTACCATAGTTAATAAAATTTAACATAAAACCAATAATTAATAAATCTCAATCAATATTTAGTTTCTTAAATAAATCTTACTTTTTTTTAATCACGATTTTATTTACCGTAATTACTCTTCTATTCACACTTTCAAACAGTGGGAAAGGAGGTGAATAAAATAGATGAAAAAAATCTACGGTGCGTTAATTGGAGGCGGCTTGTTATTAGTCTCTGCAATGCCTGCTCTGGCTAATGACGATGTAAATAGATGTGCCAATGGACTAACCGGTCCATTTAGCCGCACTCGCTGTAATATTAATTCGTCTCAAAATGCAGCCGTTATTACTAGTCAGAGAGCAATTGTCGTTAACAGTGCAAGATTACGGTTAAACACCGGTAACGACGCATCTGTCTTGAACACCATCGCCAAAGGCGATTCAACTGGGGGGATTGAGGCGGGAGTGAAGTTGGATACTGATGCCAACAACGCCAAGGTGAATGTAGTTCAAGTCGATAACGACGGTGGAGTAAGTGGAAAAAATTTCTTAACTGGCCCGTTCTCTAGAGCTAGTGTTAATATTAACGATAGTCAAAATGCAGCGGTAATAACTAACCAACAGGCAATAGTTGTTAATAGTGCCAATATAAGTGCCAATACCGGTAACAATAGGTGTATTCTGAACACCATTTGTAAGATTTCAACCGGTGATGTTGAAGCCAAAGTGAAAATCGAAAACGACGTCAATAATTCCAAGACAAATGTTACCCAAATGTAATCTTTGACTATCAATATGCAAACCGCCCCGCTACTCGCGGGGCGGTTGCATTTTTATATTTATCCGAAATCTGCTATTCTTTAATGAATTTTAATAATAATTTATGAATAATTTAGTTTTTATAGTTAACAGAATTCTGTCTCTCGTCACAGTTGCCGGAGATATTCTAATCTTGCTTTTTATTATCTTTTTCCTGCTTAAAAAATTATCTCTTATTAAACTTTTATCGCGTTACTCTTTTCATTTTGCCCTTATAGTTTCCCTTATTGCCACCTTAGGTAGTTTATTTTATTCGGAAATTGCCAAATTTGAACCTTGCCGTTTATGCTGGTATCAAAGGATTATCATGTATCCCCAGGTAATTCTTATATCTCTTGCCATTATTAAAAAAGACCGTCATTTGGCCGACTATTTAATGGCTTTATCCGCCGTCGGAGTGCTTATTTCTTCTTATCATTATTATCTGCAGCGCGGAGGACAATCAATTTTCCCCTGCAGTGTTGTTGGCTATTCCGCCTCCTGTTCTACCCGCTTTATTATGGAATTCGGTTATATAACTATTCCCATGATGGCCTTAACTGCTTTTATTTTGATAATCATTCTCATGGTCATTTCTAAAATCAAACCGTCCCCGCGTATAATAAAATCATCTCGTGTCTAATAAGGAAAGAAAATCCCGCACAGAAAAATTTGCTGAATTTCTTAAAAAGGTCGATAAAATTGGTATATTGGCCGGTTTAAGCATGATTGTTTTCGGAGCAATATTTCTGTCTCAGGCAGCCGTTACGGGTGGAGTGATACTGGCGGGAAGCTCTGGAGCAACCTATCTTGTCGAAGAAAAAGTCCGCCGTTCAGCAGAAAGAAAAAGGAAAGCCAAGACAATTTATCGGTACTAACTCTTAACTGCCTGCTTGTTTATTAGGGACGGATTCCGTTGGTTGTTGGGTTGGTGGGGTTACCGGTGGAATTGAAGATGCGGGTAAGGCTGATGATGAGGATGCTGAATCTGTTTGGTTGGATGTTGTAGCTGTTTGATTTACTTGATTAGTTCCGCCGGTTTCGGCACTTGTAGTTTGATTTGTTGGAGTTACCGGGGGAATGTTGGCCGCTGGTTCCGTTCCCGGTGTTTCTGGTGCTACCTGCTTTAATTGTTCCATCTGTTCAAAAAAGGCATCAACTTCGGCTACTACGTCTTGGGGAGTAAACTGAGCTTTAATCAGATATCCGTCAGCCCCGATTTTAAACGCTTCCTTAATGATATCTTCCTGCCCCAGGTTGGTGATCAGTATAATCGGAGTATCGTGGGTAGGGGAAGTTGGCGATCTCATAGCTCTTAAAACATCTATTCCCGTAACTTTCGGTAGCATTACATCAAGAAGTATAAGGTCATAAACATGAGCTCGCAGCTTAACCAGAGCTTCCTGACCGTCAGAGGCAGTTTCAATGTTATATTTTCCCTTCTTTAAGAAAGCCATCCGGTAAATATCCTGAATATGGAAATCATCCTCGACAATCAGTATTGTTTTCATATTAATGCCCCCCGTCATCCCGAGCCCCGCCGAACATCGGGGCGAGGGATCTTATTAATTGCTGTATAAATGCGCTATTCTTTCCGGATTCAAGGTAATTCCGCGTCCGCTTTTCATGGCCTGATATGGTATCGCCTGGTCGGTAGCCACAGTGGTGGCTATCGGGATGGTAAAGTGAAAATTTGATCCCTTGCCGACTTCACTTTCCACATTAATTTCTCCTCCATGCATGGCAATAATTGACTTGGATATAAACAGACCCAAACCGGTTCCTTTAGATCCTTGTTCCAAAACGCTCGATACCCTGAAGAATTTGGTAAACAGTTTTGGTATCGCTTCCGTTGGAATGCCGATACCTGTGTCTTTCACGCTAATCTCCAAAAAGGAGTCTTTACGGTAAACTGAAACAGTAATTGATTCGCCCACAGGTGTATAAGTAATGGCGTTGGTAACTAAATTAGTCAGCACCTGGTTAACTCTAATCCGGTCTGCCATGACCGGGGGTAATTTTTCCATCGGTTCCATGAAAGTCAATTTTTGTCCTTTACTGTTTGCTTGATCCAGCATATCTGTGACAACATTCCTTGCCAGGGAAACCATATCAAGAGGCATAGGATCTATTTTATAGGAACCCCGTTCAATCCGGGAGACGTTTAATAGATTATCAATTAGTGTCCCTAAATTACTGGCGTTATAAGTCAATCGGTGTAAATGTTCCTGGTGTTCCGGAGAAAGTTTGTCGCCTATTTCTGAATTCAACAGTTCGGCATACCCGCGGATGACCGTTAAGGGCGTTCTTAATTCATGTGCCGCCATCGAAACAAAATCCAACTTCATTTCCTCCAGTGCTCTCTGGTTAGTTTCATCATAAATAGTCAAAATATAACCGTTATTTTCCGAAGCGGAAAAGGAAACAGCTGCGATTAGTATGGATACATGATAAATCTTACCGGCTTGAGATCTTATCTGCAATCCCTTTTCTCGATGTATGGTTGCTAGTTCTTCGGGTTTATGGATATAGTTGGAAAGTATAATTCTTTCGTCCCCTCCGTAAACTAAAATAACTTCATCAAGGGGTTTTCCGGTAATGGCTTTGGATGTCAATCCGGTGAAAGTTTCGGCCATTTTATTAAAAACCAGGATTCGTAAATTCTGATCGACAGCAACCACTGCCTCGGATAAAGCCTGTAACATTGTCTCCATTTCGCTTTCCTGTTTGGAAAGTGTTTTTTCTTTATCCTGAACCTGGTTTAGCAGAACCTCAAATGTCTTGGATAAATCTTCAACATCCATATTTTTTTTCATCTCTTTTTCAGTATTTAGTACGGTTTTCCCGACTTTCTCTAATGAGATTTCCAATTTTCTGATTCCAGAGGAATAAAAATAGGAAATAGTCAAAGCCAGGCCTAAAATTATTAATATTCCTCCCGCAAGGGAAAACCATGATCCGGAAATCCAACTGACCACAAAAAACAATATTCCCAATAGCATAGAAAGGAAAACTTTTCCCCGGATTTTTAACTTCATATGGTTATTAATAACAGCATATAGGAATTCAAATATAAATGTAAAGCCTGAAAACTTAATTGACTATTGTTAAACATAAGAGTAATCTTTTTAAAAATGGCGAAGAAATTGAAAGTCGGCTGGTTTTCTTTTTCCTGCAGTGAAGATTCCACCATTATTTTCACTGAACTTCTCAATGATCATTATCTAGAATGGAAAAATTTGATCGATTTCCGATCCATTCTGGTAATGCAAAAAAAAAGTGAAATTCATAATCTTGATGTGGCTTTTATTGAAGGAGCCATAACATCGTCCGAACAGGAAGAAAAATTAAAAACAATACGTCAAAATAGTAAAAAATTAGTCGCTGTCGGCTCCTGTGCTGTCATCGGCATGCCTTCCTCCCAAAGAAATTTGTTTGATGAAAAGCTTAATCAGGAGATAGCCGAAATTCTTATCCGTTTCCAATACTCCGCTAAAGTAAGAAAAGTTTCTGAACTAGTGAAAGTTGATGATACCGTTCCCGGTTGCCCCATGAACGAAAAGGTTTTTTTAGACCTTGTTAACAAATATCTCCAAGAATTCGGAGTAAGCCGTGCATAATCTTGATTTAAATCTCACCCAAATCTCCAAAATTGAAGGTAAAGCCTCCTGCGCCGTAAAAATAAGAAGCGGTCGGGTTGAAGATGTCAAATTCTCTATTTCTGAATACAAAAGATTCTATACTCAGGCAATTCGGGGTAAAGATATTCTAGCTCTGCCCCAATTAACGGCCAGAATCTGCGGTACTTGTTCCAACGCCCATCTTCTCTGTGCAATTAAAGCAGTGGAAGATGCTCTTGGAGTAACCCCGTCTTCCCAGACGGTTTTACTGAGGAAATTATTGAATTACGGCCTGATTATTCGGGATCATGCACTCCATCTATATGTCTTCGTCCTGCCGGATCTGTTTGAGAAGGATTCCATTCTGGATTTTGATGAAAATAATCCCTTAGAGCATAAATTTTTAGATGCGGCTTTCAAAGTCAAAGCTGCCGGAAATAAATTAGGTATTGCTGTCGGCGGCCGCTCAGTCCATGCTCCTTTTGCTGCAGTCGGCGGTTTCACCCGCCTTCCCGATCCTCTTGAAATATCCTCAGTCAGGGAAAATCTTACCTCAGTCAGGAAAGAGATCACTGATCTGATCGATTTTTTTTATACCAATGACCGTTCATTAATTAGAAAAGATTTGCTTTTTAGCGGTTTAATTGATAAAGAGTATTCCTTTTTATATGGACAGATTCATCAAAGCTCAGGTAAGGTTCAAAGCGAAGAAAATTTCGGACATCATCTCGAACATGTTATTATTCCTTATTCTCATGCTAGCGGCTATAAATTCCGGGGTAGAATTTATATGGTTGGCGCCCTGGCCCGGCTTAATTTAGCCAAAGATAAACTCCATCCGAAAACCATTGCTTCAGTCAAAAAATATATAAAGATTTTTCCCTCGGAAAATATCTATCACAACAATTTAGCCCAGGCAATTGAGATTCTTCATGCTGTTGATTCAGCAACTGATCTGATTGATAAACTGCAAATAGTTGCCGAAAAACCTGTTATAGCGCCAAGAAAAGAAGGTATTGGACTCGGTGTTATCGAGGCTCCCCGGGGTACTCTTTATTATCGCCTGCAAGTTGACTCTTTTGGAAAAATAAAAACAGGCCAAATTGTTGTTCCGACCGGCCAAAACCAGATCGGTATTGAAGCTTCCATCAGGCAATACTTAACTGATAATATTGCCAAAATCAAAGATAGGGAAGATATGGAAAATTCCATCGAAACCATCGTCCGTGCCTTTGATCCCTGTATGAGCTGCGCCTCTCACTTTCTCAAGTTCAAATACGTTTAATTATTTCTCCAACCTCCATTGCTGCCTTTTTTATTGAATATTTTTCCGGCACCCCGATTATCATAAATGAATTAATTTTTTTCATCTTCAACATCAATGCAAGAAATACCGGTAAATCAAAATCATGGACTGAATTCCTGGGTGAAAACTTAAAATTTTTCAAGTCGTAAAAAGTCCGTACTTTTTTAATTCCGACGACTGTATCAATAAAAATTGCCTGGTTTTCTATTTCTCCCTCAGTGGGATCAAAATAAGCAAAATTAAATCGGGGAAAGCGTTTTCTTAGATTGGGCATTATTTTTAATACCAGCCTGTCTTTTTCCAATAGAGGATTTCCCAGACAATAAATCTTTTTCATAACCTAAATTGATGATTAGCCGCCGAAAGCGATAAATGCGTGAAGTATTTTATATTATTCAATTGCCGTGTTGATAGTTTTTGGCAAAGCATGCCCCAGTGGTAAGAGACTAAGTCTCCGATAATTACCTTTTTAAATATTTTGTCTTTTTCTCCCTGAGGTATAATTTTTCTTTCGATATTTTCTTCCCATATTAGCCTGTCATTAAGAAGCTTTAATCTTTGAGTCCTGATCTTTAATTTGTCCGGTAAAATTTCCACTACCCGCCCCCAATTAACAAGACAGGCATCCATTGTTTTAACCGTATAGGGAATGTCTAAATGTCCGGTTCTTTTATAAATATTCAAAACATGGAACGAATGATGGGGGAGAAGATCGAATTTAAATTTATCTAAAATAAAATTGAGTTTACCTCTAGTTAATTTCTTTTTTAATCCGATACTGTCAGTCAGGTGTCTGACAAAGGAAATCTTTGGAATATTCAATAATTTATTTCCCAGCCAATAAGCCTCAACTACTCTAATATCGAAGGGATCGGAAAGTTTATTTTCATAAGCGATTAATGACAGATAAGGATATAATGTTGAAAATTCTGATAAAATCTCTCTTGTTCCCAAATCGGTAACTCCGCCGTTTGAATAATATTTGAGATTTGCCACAGCGTTAATCGGCCCGCATAATGATAAAGAATTCGGCGGATAAGAGTATCGAGAGCAAGCGATTATTCCGCTATTTTTTTCCGCCATTGCCACCCCAAACTGATTAGTAATATTCCCAATAATACGTAAGTAGTATTAAATGACATAATCGGCGGAAATTTATGACTGATATAAACAGCCGATAAAATGTTGGTAATCGGCGTTGCCAAAACTAATATTGCCGTAACCAGAGTAACAGGCGCCAGTTTCAGCGCCTTGTACCAGATGACTACGTATAAAGTTAATAAGACAATACTGCCCATAACCGGAAATACTTGGTTAAGTTTAAGATTAAAAAGTAAATGAACTTTTCCGCTCATAACAGCAACCAGAATCAGAATAATTGTTCCAAAGAACATCCTCCCCCAGGCAACCACAACACTCTCAACCTCCCTCAAGGTAATTTTGGCAATAATATTCTCCACCGCCCAAAGGATGGTTGCACCAAGAATCATGCCCTCATATAGGGTAAATTTAAAGCCTGTTAATCCTCCGATAAAAAAATTGGCATAAATTATTAGTAAATATCCGATTATCTGGAACAAATTTAATTTTTCTTTTAAAGAAGGTATGGCCATTAATGCTACCCAAATAAATAATGTTTTATGAATCAAATTGGCCTCTGATGCTGCCACTTGCTTTAAACCCTCAAAATAAAGGATAAAAGGAATACTGCCGCCCACAATTCCAATCAGTATCAATCTTTTGTCAAAGATCAATCTTGGGAAATTGAGATTTTCCTCTTTTTTCCACAAAAGTAATGACAGAATTATTGCCACACCTCCATTTTTAATGATATTAAATGTTAGGGGATCAATGCCTGAAATAACAATCTGTTTGTTGTAAAAAATGGCCAGTCCCGAAATAAAAGCCGTCAAAAGAGCAAAAAATACCCCTTTTTTGATATTGCTATTCTCCGTCATATATTGTTTTTATTAAATTTCTTATCTTTAATCCTTCTTTCTTGGAAATTTTTGCAACAGCCAGATTACCCATTACTTGAAGATATTCTCCTTTTTTTACCCTTATTTCTCTGCCTACTTTAACTTTTTTTCTTCCCTCAATTATAGCCGTTCCGTTTTTGATTTTTTCAACCCTATAAGGAATGGAAAAACACATAATTTGCAGGATAAATTACCTGAATATATAATATACCACATTGATGAAATCATCCTACAACCGGCTTATCTTTATTTTATCCCTAATTGGAATATTGGTAGCTATCTATGTTCTACAAAGTTTTATCAGGCAGTCTTCCATAGTCTGTGTCAATAATGGCTGCGAAATAGTCAGAAAGAGTCTTTACAGTTATCCCTTAGGAATTCCGGTTCCTGCTTTTGGTTTGATAGGTTATAGTCTCTTGACGCTTTTTACTTTTTTGAGAACCATCTCAAGCGATCGCAGGCTTCTTTATGGTATTTTAGGCATTTCTGTCTTCGGAGTGCTTTTTGTCAGCTGGTTTACCTTCATGGAATTATTTATCATCAAAGCTGTCTGTACCTGGTGTGCCGTCTCGGCCATTAACATGTTTATTATTTTTTTCTTAGTTGTTAAAATACATCAGATGGAGGTAAGAAAAAAATGAAACTATCGTCAGAGTCCAAATTATTTATCGCCATTGCTGTTATAACAGTATTTATTATTGGTATTGGTATTATGCTCATGTCCCGGCCGGCACCGGTTTTGGAAAGAAGTCAACTTCTACCCGCCGGTTCTTATACCCAGGGTAACAAGGAAGCCAAGACTTATCTGGTGGAATTTTCCGATTTTCAATGTCCTGCCTGTAGGTCGTTCCAGCCTCAAGTCAAGGCTTTGGTTGAAAAAAATAAAGATAAACTTGTTTTTGCCTATCGGCATTTTCCGCTTGCTCAACACCCGTTAGCTTTACCAGCCGCTTTGGCAGCCGAGGCGGCTGGCGAGCAGGAAAAATTCTGGGAAATGCATGATTATATTTTCGAAAATCAGGAGTCTTTATCCGAGGAAATACTCCTCTCAGCCCCAGAAAAACTCGGCCTTGATAAGGAAAAGTACCTAAAAGCCTTTAAGGATAAAAAATATCAGGATAAAATCGATAAAGATACTTCCGACGGCCGTAAATTCGGCGTTGACGCCACCCCTACTTTCTTCCTTAACGGCAAAAAACTGGATTTATTTACCTCCAGTGATCTCTCCAAATCCGTCGAAGAAACGATAAAAAACAACCCTAAATAAATAAAAGTCGATCAGTCTCACCCACCGCTTTGACAATGAGGGTCAGTTCTAGTTATCTCCACAAATAGTATAATTAGAACGTGCATAAAGTCCAAATTAGACATATTTCAGAAAAAAATTATCAGTGGATAACTGGAGTTTTGAAAGAACGTTGGGGTTCCGTTAAAATAGTTTCTCGTGGAAAGATTACCTCAGCAAATAAACTTCCAGGATTTATAGCTTATTTTAATAATCAACCTGTTGGATTAATAACTTATTCAATATTAAATGATGAATGCGAAATTATTTCTCTTGATAGTCTGCAGAAAAGTTTAGGTATAGGCAGTTCATTGTTAAAAGAGGTAGTAAATGAGGCAAAAAGACAAAAACTCAAACGGGTATGGCTTGTTACTACAAATGATAATATATATGCTCAACAATTTTACATAAAACAAGGATTTAAATTAGTTGCAATTCACAAAAATGCATTAGAAAAATCAAGACAACTAAAACCTGGAATACCAATGCTCAGTAAAGAGGGAATACCAATTAAAGATGAGATAGAAATGGAAATAGAATTATTTTAGATTCTATTATTTATATAGTTAGCCGAATCTTATATGAAGAGGTAGTTGGAGAGTCTGTGACAGGCGCTTCAAAAATGAAAGAGTCGGTGTGGTTTGAGCATTTTCAACCCGGGAAATAACAGACTGTTTTGTTTTTAGTTTCTTTGCTAAATCCTGCTGAGTTAAACCCTTTTTAATTCGGACTTCAATAAGAGCCTTGGCAATTTGAAATTCAAGCTCATTTTCTTTTAATGCCTTTCTTACTCTAGGGTTTTTAAGTAGTTTTTTTCGATGAGTTTCCCAATCGGTAATATGCATATCTGTTTCCTTATAGAAAATATTATCACAATTTTGTGATAATGTCTACTGTGAACTTATACTATCCTCATACTGCTTTAATCTTGTAAGAGCTATTTTAATCTCTTTTCTTTGTGTCTTTTGCTTTTTCTTTTGAAAAGCATGAAGCATTAAAAATGTAGTTTGAAAAGTAGCAATATAGAATATACGGATATTGTCTTCTCCTAATATTCTAAGTTCCCAAAGCGTAGTTCCTGTCACTTTTTTAACATGAGGTTCTCTTAACTGAATCCCGTACTGAGTTAATATATCAAAAGTATTGATGAGTTTCGACTGTGCTTTTTCAGAAAGCGATTCGATGAATTCATAAATCGGGGATACTCCTCTGCTTCTAGGCGTATAATATTTTATTTTCCATCCTCCAATTTGTACCTTTTTATCTTCTCGCATATAAATCCTCCAGTTCCTTGACCTGTCCGAAGGCAATCCTGTCTATAATTTCCTTGTCCATGTCCATCATCAGGGCAGGAGTTATCACAAATTCTCCATATTTGTTGTTAATTTCATCTACTGCTGTAGTTACTTTTTTGTTCTTGGCCATTTCCGATTCAAACAGATCCAGCTGTTCCGGCTGTGTTTCCTCAAGATGAAAGCAAGACACCGATAAATCCCGTACTTTTTTCCAAACCGGCTGTTGGTTCAATATCCACACCGCCTTTTTGTATAAATCAGAGGTGGTATAAAGGGGAATCTGTAGCGTCCTTCCCATATGCCAGTAAGTCATATCGGTATAGACCAGGGCCAGGTGTATGCCGTAGGCACGGTAATTGTTGCCTCTCAACCTTCTGCCCATTTTCTCGCAAAGTTTCATTAATAGTCTGATTAACTGCCTCGGGTCATCTGTTTGTTCTTTTAAGGCATAAGATTGCCCGAAGCTTTTGCGATTAAAATCGATAGCGTCAATTTCCCAACCCCGCAGCCGCAGGTACCAGTAATAGCCGTTGATGCTGGCAAATACCTGCTTTTTAAGAATATCCAAAGAAGCTTCCAAAAAATCCAAAGGCGTGAAAACCCCGTAAGTGTTTAACCTGGCCTGGTATCTGGTATTTATGCCGTTAAGGTCGGTCAGTGTTCGGCCGGCATAAACTTCTCTTAAATTTTTATGGGAAATAGTATCCAATCCGTCGGGTTTATGAAGACCGGCTGCCAGTTTGGCTAAAAATCTGTTGGTGGCAATGCCGATATTGCAGGAAATCCACTCGCCGACTTCCTGCCTTATTTTTTGTTTTATTTCGCGGGCAATTTCTACCAGTCCTCTCTTAAACACATGTGTCCCTTCAAAATCGATCACCAGCTCGTCAATCGATTTGGGAAAAACTTCCGGCGAATAATCGGCAAGTACCTTGTGAAACTTCAAATGGACGTCTCTTATAAGTTGCGGGTCGGGATCCCGGACAATTACATCTTTATAGAGAAGCTTGGCATCCCGCACCGTCATCCCGGTTTTTATTCCCCATTTCTTCGCCTCAATCGAAGGAGCCACTACACAACCCCCGGGAGTAGTATAAGCGGCAATCACTAGCGGTCGTCCCCGGAGTGGCGGATAAGCCTGCTGTTCTGCCGTAGCAAAGCAGGAATTAAGATCAATATGCATGATCGAGGGCGCATTACGGTTAATTGGCAAATTCATCAATAACCTCCTCCAGTATCCAGTAAAGCGTCTCCGTATCGTAAACAAGCTTGAAGGAAGTATTGTTGTCAGTCACTACAGAGAAGATATGCAACAGTTTCCTTCCGCGCCGGACCGGCCAGTGGTAAGCCACCTGGTTAATTTTATAGGTCCGTCCCTGCCAGATTACCTCCTGCGGCAGCTCGCGGTTTGTATTCCTGTCATAAAATGAGCGCACGCTGACCTTCTCGTTAATAATTTCGCTCATTGATTTTCAGTGGTACTTTCTAATAACCGATACGACAATTCCTACAATGCGCAAACGTTCGGAAGGAATAATAGGGGAGAATTTTTTGTTGGCAGGCATCAGTTTGATCCTGTCTTTTTCTTTATGGAAATATTTCAAAGTATAATCTCCATCAACCTCGGCAACGACTATATCGCCGTTTTTAGGCAGTTTCCCGTCTTCGACCACTACCAGGTCTCCGGGGTGGATGCCGGCCTCAATCATCGATTCTCCCGACACTCTTAAAAGATAAGATTTGTCGGGGCGGTTTATAAGGAAATGGTCAAATGACATGGTTTCCAGAAGCTCTTGTTCGGCAGGTGTGGGCGTTCCCGCCTGGATATTGCCCAAGACATTTATAAATGAAAAAAGCCGTTTGGGTATAAGCTTGCCGTCAGAATCTTTTTCCACGAAACCGTAAGCTTTAAGTTTTTTGACAATTCTGAAAATTGAGTTTTTGGAGGTAAAGCCGAATATTTCGCACATTTCCCTATAGGAAGGCAGTCTTCTGTTTTTGAAATAAAAACTTCTTAATTTAGCGGTTATCTGTTCAATCTTCATTGCATTCGTGTACTATTATAGTGAACGACCGTTCACTTGTCAAGAGTCACCCGTTATTGTAGTATAAAAAAATGAAAATTCTTCTGGTCTTCGCCACCAATTCCGGCGGAACTCAGCTGGCCAGCCAGATCGTTGCCGAAACTTTAACCAAGAATAATCATCAGGTAACTGTTAAAGAAGTTCGGGAAGTTTCCCCGGCTGATTTTGCCGCTGCCGATTTAATAATTCTAGCTTCACCCAGTTGGGACTATGAAAGTTTGGAAGGCCAGCCTCACCCGGATTACCGGCCGTTTATGGAGGGGATTAAGGACCAAAAATTTGCCGGTAAAAAATTTGCCGTAATAGGGTTAGGTGATTCCTCTTATACTTATTTTTGCGGTGCAGTTAATGTGCTTGAAGATTTTATAAAAAAAATAGACGGCACTTTAGTTACTGACTCGATTAAGATAGACGGATTTTATTTGGATCAATCCACCAATTCTCAAAAACTGGATATGTGGGCGCAAAATCTGGCTGAAAAAATATCCTAAGCCTCATATTTTTATGGATAAAACTCCCGTATCATTAGATTGGCGGGCAATTACCGTTTCCGGAAGGGTAGCTTCAGGCGCTACTACTTTATCCTGCGGATTAAAGGAAGTTTTAAACTGGCGCCTGTTTAATGGAGGCGAGATATACCGGCAGTATGCCAGGGAAAACGGAATTCCTCTTGAGAGAACTGATTTATCCCGCGATGACTACCACCTCAAATTAGATGAATATATTAAAAAAAAATTAACATCGGGAAAAAACATTATCGTGGAATCATGGTTGGCCGGTTTTGATGCCCAAGGAATTAAAGGTGTTTATAAAATTTTCGTCAATTGCTCGTCAAATGCCTTAAGAGTCGACAGAATAGTCAATCGCGATAAATTGACAATTGACCAAGCAAAAGAGCATCTTAAGATAAGGGAAGAGGAGAATTTGAAAAAATGGGAAAGACTTTATCGAACCCGGGATTTTTGGAATCCCGGGCTTTATGATCTGGTTATCGATACCTATAAATACGGCCCCACCGAAACATTAAATTTAGCCCTCCATACCCTGGGGTTTAAGAAAGTTTAGAACTCATCAGAATCCATCATTATTGTCACCGGTCCGTCATTATGTATCTCCACCTTCATATAGGCGCCGAATTTCCCCGACACCACTTTTTTCACCCCCAAGCTTTTTAACCTTTCAATATACCTTTGATAGAGTTTCTCCGCCAATTCCCCTTTAGCGCTTTTTAAAAACGATGGCCGCCGTCCGGCTGTCAGATCGGCATAGAGAGTAAATTGGCTGATAACCAATATTTCCCCCTCAGTATCCAATACGGATCTGTTCATTTTCCCCTCAGTATCAGCCATTATCCGCAGATTGACCGTTTTCTCGGCCAATAAATCTGCGTCCGATTCAGTATCGCTCTCGGACACTCCCAAAAGAATTACATAACCTGAAGAAATTTCATTAAATAGCTCACCCTTAATATAAACTTTTCCACTAATTACCCTCTGGAGAAGCGCTCTCATGAAATTCCTCAATAGTTTTGCCGATTAACGGGTTACTGATATTACTACTCCCGGTAATTCTGCATTTGGTGCGTCCACCGTGATTCTATTATCCGTAGTCTGTACAATACGATACCCCGTATCGTAGGGTTGGGTGCAATCAGTAACACTACCACCTCCCAATGCAGGATCAGTCGGAAGAGCAGCAATATACCTGGTAACGATATCAGCACAGATGTTGGCACCGGTATTGGCGATATTTTGCTCTGTTGTCGTTATTCCGGCCGGCAAAGCCCCCCGATTATCAGCCGCATATGAACCCACAGCATTTAAAATTGCATTGACATTGCTGTTTCTCTGGGTATTGTTGGCTTGAGAGAATTGTCTTGCCGGATTGATGGCAATCAAAGTAATGGCCAGTAAAGTGGCCAGTATACCGATCACAACCAAAAGTTCAACTAAAGTAAAACCTTTCTGGGCAGTTTTCATTTCATTAATCACCCCCTCATTTTTACGCTACTATGGACATAAAAAGTTGTCAAGTCTGATTTGCTGTTTTTTACCCCCAGAGTTTGCTGATATAAAAGAAAAAGCAGAATGGATAATAGCATCAGGAAAAAAGCTAATAATAAAAATACGCGTCTTACTCCCATTACTTTTTTCTCTTCCGTCTTTTTTCCCCCTGTCTCAATCTCAACAGTAATTAATGACTGTTCTTTGATTTGATTAGCTTTGGCAAGGATAAATTCAGCTGTGGCATTGTCGATCGTCTTGACATCTATGCCGATAATCGAACTGGATACAACTGCTTCTACCATAAATCCCATTTTGGTATAAATATATTTAAAAGTATCGATCAGTTCACGATTTACTGCAATTAACAGATGATCTTTTGTTTGTCTATAAATCTTATGCAGGGATTCTTCAAAAGGTAGAGTAAATAGGAATTTATTAACGATATTTTCAAATTTAGCCTCATCAGTCTCAACTATCGGTAGTTCAAAGCAGACTTCCACGGAAAGAACGATTATTAAGGGAACAGGATGAATCTTGTAATAATTGATAAAGAGAAACATTTGGGTTTCCAGTCCTTTTCTGTCGATTATCTCCAGATCGTTAACCAGATTAGTACTGAAATTAAACACATAAACTTTTTTGGAGAGCACGTCATAATATT
>Ga0155407_145_pt1 | contig 26529 bp, 28 predicted proteins | sample RifCSPhighO2_02_FD_106375 | JGI IMG/M metagenome (GOLD analysis project Ga0155407, IMG submission 106375) | Candidatus Gottesmanbacteria bacterium RIFCSPHIGHO2_02_FULL_39_14
ATCTGATTTCACTTCGACATCGTTGAAGACGCCTAGGAAAGCTGGATTACATTCTTGTTTTACCCGCTTCCAAGGATTCCACCACCATTTTTCTGCTTCATCTTCATTTCTACATTTATTATTCCAATTATCGACAACTACATTTCTACTGTTGGAGATATAAACTACATTCGGATCTCCTGCTCCACCCGGACCGGTGACACTGTTGGAACCTTCGTTATCAAATCCACCCAATGCCATAGCGATCAAGGTTGAATTGATATTTCCCTGAGTATCCACGCCGACGCCGGCTGCGGCACCTCCGGTTGTTATGTCACCGCCAAGAGTATTCTTGTTGGCGTCATTCTTGCCGGAATTGGCTTTAGCATCAACATCGTTTTTAACGCGCAAATCATTAACATTGTTAACGGTTGCGGAGTGACTGTTGAGGATACTGACAGTGTTGTTAGAAAATGGTCCGGTCGTTGAATTCTCTGCAGTATTGCTGCCGGATCCGCCAGCTCCACCGCGGATGGCTGTCAGGCTATCGTTAATATGGTTATTAACCAATAAACCTAACCAGGCATCACCAGTATTAATACTGGCCGGACCGGTATTGTAGTCAGCGTCGTTTTTGCCAGTATTCGATCTGACTTCAACATCATTTTTTACATCAGCCTGATTGCTGTTGTAAACATCTGCAAAAAATGAATTGGTTAAGAATGCATTATTATCAGAATTGGGTCCAGTAATTGAGTTGGAACCACTGTTCTGAGATGCAGCTGCTAAAGCAGCGGTGATGTTGGTTGTATTAATGTTGGCCACATTGGATACAGTGACATTAGACGTGGCATCACCGGTAACGATACTGCCACCTAAGGTGTTGTAACTGGTAGAATTTCCACCAGTATTGCTTTTGGCATCCACATCATTTCTTATCCTGGCATCATTGACATTATTTACGGTGATAGTATCCGAATTCGTTATGCTGCAGGTATTGTTGGAAAAGGGACCTGTCGTACTATTACTACAATCGTTGCTGGCAGCAATAGCCGGAATTATGGCAGCGGCAAAAAGTGCAGCGCTACCAATTAAAGTTACTAATTTTTTCATTTTTTCACCTCCTTTCCATTTTTCATGATGAATAACAAATCAGCCTTCCTAGAATAGCTTGATTTGTTATCCCAATTTATTAAGTCAATATTCTTTTCCTCCGCCTTCGCCAAGGCTATGGCGGGCAAAGCAAAATAAAAGAGGTAACCTCGATTAAATCGATGGTTACCTCCGTGTGCGGTCGGTATGTTGGTCTTTGGACTTTGGTCTTTAGTCTAAGACTTTTTATTTTTTACAATTCTCGTATGTTTAGACTGGTTTTTTTGATATTCCGTTCTGTAATCTGAGTTATTTTAAAATCCTGCACGTAAATTTCCACGGAACCCCAACCGCGAACATTTTTCAATGACAGTTTAATTTCATCCACCAGATCTTTAGTTATTTTTTTGGTTGAATAATCGACCATTTTTCAGTTAGCTGTCGGGCAGAGGTCTAATATAGGGGCAGATTAATTTATGAGGACAGAGGCAGAGATAAATTTATTAGCAATATAAAAAACTTAGTTTAGCTTGTCAAGAGGGAAAATCCAGACTAACCTCCTGTTTTTCCCCTTCAATTTCACCGATAAATAAATAGAATTTTTGGGCGGTATCAGGAATAACAAAGCCTATCCGGTCTACCTTGGTGGAGATGGCGGCCACGGGAACCAGATTGTTATGAAGATCCGGAGCATATCTAGTTTCCTTATCGTTATCAAGCGAAAGTCTAATTACATCCCCCGGCAAGATATTGACCGGAACAGTGGCATCGTTTTTTAATTCCAGATTGACGATTAGAAACAGCTTGTTGTTCTTAGCGGTAAAGATCTGGTCTTTAACTAAGACCTGATTGGTTTTTTCGACACTGTATATTTTGAATTTGATGATATTTTTCAACGGTTTGCCCTGATTATCAAGAGCGGGAAATTCAAAACTTTTATCGACTGAGCTAGTAACCGTTTTAGCTCCGTTGGAGCTACCTGAAGTTTTTTTAGAGGATAAATTGAGGTAGGTGAAGGCTACCAAAACAACAACAAGAATTATAAGAAATCTCTTTTTCCGAGTGATGTAATCTTTAAATTTTTTCTTCCAGCCGTTTTTGAACATACTACTTGGGGCAGGAAGCTAAAGAATATTACAATTAAAAACTATCTTTTGTCAAGATTTAATTATCAGAATAATATATTTAAAATTTTATCCACAAAATTGAGGTAAATTATCCCAACCAGTACCAGTTAATAAAGTAATGGGAAGCAAACAGAAGCACGGCGTAAAAAACAGAAGCTATGGCGGCAAACCATCTACGATTGAGGGTCGAAGCAAGATAGACGAACAAAGGAAAGGAGACTGTCTGATAGCGGGAAAAGGAGGTGGTATCCGTAAATAGCAAGGGAGTTAACAACAGAAATGAAATCCACCATAATTCTTTCCTGAGAAATTTCAGTCCATAAAACAACATTATAAATGAATAAATTATAATCAGACTATCTATTCTGGAGCCGTGCAAGGCAAGTAAAGGAAGATTGAAAAATGATTTTAGGAGTAAAAGATTGTAGCTAACAGTATTTATAATACTCTCAGAAGAAAACCATGAATTGCGAACTTCCAGCCAATACAACATTCTGCCTGTCATATAATAATTGAAGAATAACCAGACAGAAAAAGGTACAGAGATTATTAATAAATAAAAAATCACCCTAATAATATTCAATTTTCTTTTTATGAGATCAAAAAACAATAAAATTAAAGTTAACGGTATGAGAAAGAGGCCCGGGGATCTGGTAATAATAAGTAAACCGGTAAAGACGGAGGTAATAAACCATTTTCTTTGAATAAGAAAATACGAGTACCAAATTAATAACGGTAGAAAAACCAATTCTGAAAAGAAGCTTCTGAAAAAAATACTGAAGGGAAAGAGAAAAAGCAGGAAAACCGTTTTATAAGCAATATTTTCACCATAAAGATCATTAACCACATAATACAAACTGATAAAATTGGCAATCAGCATGACTTGGGTAAAAATGAAGGCAGTAATTTCGATATTATTGAAGAGAATATTTAAGACGGATAGGATCAACGGATACAAAGGGAAAAAAGCATAAGTCAGACCATCCATAACTGTTTTATCTTCCATGACGATTACGGTGGGATTTTTCGGGTAACCACTGTCAGCAATTTTTAAATACCACTGGGCGTCGAATTGACCTAAGGCGCGCAAGAAGTTAAATTGACCCTTTGACCGGTCCTCAAGTAAATAATGATGAGAGGCATAAAGATAGTTAGATTCATTAAAAGGTACCAAATAGTGATATTTCCACATATAGAGGTAAAGAAAGAGGTTAATAAAGAAGTAAATCAGAACGGCTTTTTTGAAATGGCGCATAAAGACAACCTATTCTATATAAATGGGCTCCCTTTTTCAAGAGAGCCCATTATAGATGTGCCAACCAAAAGCAATACTGTTAATTATTTAGGGATTGACCGTTATAGCTGATGTATTAGCTACGTTTGTAATAATAGTTGTTGAGCTGGCGTTTCCGCTGGAAACACCGCCTTCAACTCTGGTGTTATTATTTGTCTGGTTATAACCGGAATTTACATTGTTATTGACAGTATTAACAATAGTGGCATTCTGCCGATTATTAACTTTTATGGATTGAGCATCAACTATGACAGCTATATTTTTCGATTTATAACCTGTCTGGTCAATGGTAATATCGTTATCTTCCTCACAGCCGCAACCATTAACAGTAATATCGGAATTATTGACATCAGTCAAAACGTCAGTGAGTGATGTGGCATCTCCGCTGGCAACATCACCTAATACCTTGGTATTATTATTTACCTGATTGTGACCGGAATTGACGTTATTGGTGATACTATTGGTGACTTTGGCTGTTTGAGGATTTCTGACCTCAGTTCTTCTTAACTTTAATACTGCACCAATATTCCAAGATTCAGCACCGGTATCAATAATGCTGATTGAATTGGCAGCGAATGACGGAGCGGCGCTTGCCAAAAATAAAGCTGCGCCAAAAGCTGCACTTATTATTTTTTTCATTTATTCACCTCCTTTCGGGTAGAATTATTCAAAAAGGTTTTGACAATAAAAAAACACCCATCACCTTTTTTCCTTTCGGGCAAAGGTCTGAGTGTTCATTTAAAAGCTTAGGGCAAAAAAACTCGGGCATCGGCAGTGTATTAAATTTTCGACAAAAAAACTTACCTAGGGCAGGTAAATTAAAATGTTTATCCGCCTAAGCTTACTTTGAGCCTTTTCACTACTATTCGTAGACGGCTCAAAGAGCGCTTTAGCGGCGGATTATGCATCTCTATTGCTTATAAATTCACAAAGAGCTGCATAAAAAAAGCAATCCTTAATCAGGATTGCTTCCGAGTGCGGTCAGCAAGCTCTATAATCCAGGTTAAAAAATTAAAAAGTGTTTGTCAAGCCCCAGTACAGAAAGCGAGATTAATAATTCAAAAGGGGGGAAAGTTGAAGCATCCAGATTGCACCCATGGTATTAATAATTACAGACAGTGAGAATAAAACGATTACTATTATTTTTGAATAATCTTCAATAGACCAGGCTAAAATCAGGATTAGAAAAGGAATTATATCCAAAAGATATCTACTGCCAAATTGGAACCAGCCAGAACCAAAAAGAGACAATAGGAAAATTAAACTGACTGTGGTAATTACGGCATAAATTAAAAGAAGGCGCCTTTTTTTCTTAAAAAGACCGAAAAACAAACTACCTAATATTAATAGAAATAAAGGAGAAGTCGAAAAAATACTATTACCTTCAGGATCCGGCTCGATAAAAAGCGCTTGGAAATTAAAACCTAACGGATTTAAGAAATAATAATAGAAATTATGAGGCCAATAATGAATATTTAAAATTCCATAAGTCTTTAAATCATAAAGCCATCTCGGATTAACCTGATGCAGATTTAAACCGTTTTCAATAAAATTGCCAAATCTTAGATAATTAAAGTATCCGAATAACAAAAAATTTAGTGATAAAATAAACAAGGTAAGAAGCAATAACTTTTTTAGCCTAAATTTAGGTAATAAGAATAAAACATATAAATGTAATAATATTGCGACCATTAAAGTATTTCTTCCCCAAAATGCAAAACACATCAATATAATGGAAATCAAATAATCATTATATTTTCTGGAGTATACAAATTTAAAAAGAAATAATAATGAGGACATAAGCGGTATCATTGATATCACTTGAGAGGTGAACCAGACGTTACCGTTAACCGATAAAGAGAAAAAAACAGTACCAAAGGCAAAAAATAAAGCCAGTAAAAAAACCACTTTCTCTGAAATGGGTGGAATGAAATTAACTTTTTTTGCTTCTTTTAATACCAGATAAAATAAAACAGGCACGAACGAAGCCCAAAAGGCAGTATAGAATTGATCACTGACATCAACCCCGAAAAATGAAACAAACGGCAGGATAAATAAGGATGGCATAGGCGGCCAATACAGATAAGCTTTACCTTGATAAAAACTTAAATCCATAACATCCTTGGGTAAAGTAATTAAATCCAGTCGGCCATTGAGCCAGGAATAAGCCTGGAGGCTGAAATAATTTCTTTTGGTAGTATGGAAATTAAATGTACCCCTACCGGCAAAAAGAAGATAAACAAATAAAATACTAATCCAGAGCCAAAATAATTTTTTCATGATTTTTCCTGTATATGATATACTCAACGGATATAAAATTCAATTTGGATTATAATGACAACCCTAATCTATATAGTTAATTTTTTCATCAGGAACTATTTACCATATTTAACTATCTTTCTTTTGTCCTTGAATCCCCTCTCTGACAGTGATTTCGGCTGGCACTTAAAGTACGGCGAATACTTCTTTAAAACCGGGCAAATTTTGCGGAAAAATGTTTTTTCGCTGGAGATGCCCGACTACCGCTGGGTTAACAGCTCCTGGCTGACTGATGTGGTAACTTACTACATTTTTAAAATGGAGGGATTTCTGGGAATAACAATCGCCGGGGGATTAATCGTAATGTTGATGATGTTTTTTTTAAGCCGGGCATATAAATTTTCCTTTTGGGAAAAGACTTTTATCTTCCCTCTTATTTTATTTGTGAACAGTCCATTAACCAGAGTTTCTTTCCGCGGACAATTACTGTCGCTACTTGGAGTGACCATTCTGTTGTATCTATTGGAGGAATATAAAAGGGAGGGAAGAAATATCATTTATCTGACAATTCCCCTCTTTTTTATCTGGGCAAACCTTCACGGGGGATTTATGCTGGGACTGGCGATTATGATTATCTATTTAGCGATAAGGCAACTGGCTACAAAGTCGCTTGATAAAAAATTATTGGCGGTATTTCCCCTGATAATACTCTCGACTTTAATCAATCCTTTCGGAATCGAAATATACCAGGAGGTAATCAAACATTTCGGCAATCCTTTTCAGAATTACATTGTCGAATGGGTACCGTTAACGCCTTTTTCCGATTTGTGGTGGGTATTAATTTTTTGGGGAATTTTTTTGATTATAAATATCCGCATCTTAGTTACCAAAGAAAAACTGGCAGATTATATCGAGGTAATCATTTTAACATTGATTTTTTATTTTCTGTCCCACTGGATGAGACGTTATGCCTGGACAATGTATCTGATTTCAATCCCGCTTTCCCTAGGAGTATTCAGGTACGGAATAGAAATTAACCGTCAAATTAAGAAAATAATTCCGGTTATAATATGGGTGGTAATTTATTTAGGGACAATTTCATACTATATTCCTTCGCAAAGATTAACCCAAATTAACTGGCAAAGGTATTGTCTGGAATCAGTGAAGTGTTCCATTCCTTCCGCGGAATTTTTGAAAAAAATAGAAATTCCCCAAAAATTCCTCTCATTTTATAATTGGGGAGGCTGGCTCATCTGGAATTATCCTGAAATTAAACCCCTGATTGACGGAAGAATGCATTTATGGCGGGATGAAGGCGGATACAGCGCCTTTGGCAAATATTATTTTTTGGAACAGAATGTTGACGATATTGATAAATCGGATTATGAAATGGTGTATATGATAGCTGATAAACCTGTATATAAAAGACTCCTGGAATTAGTCAGGCAAGGCCGCTGGAGAATAATTTACCAGGATGATTTGGCCGGAGTGTTTGTCAGAGTTACCGGCAACGGGAAGTCCAGCGGCACCACCAGGGTGTCGGGGTTGGTCCGCCAGTAGGCGGATTAGACGGAGTAGGCGTAGGAGTATACGTAGAAGTTAAAGTTGGAGTTGGTGATGGGGTTAAGGAAGGAGTCAGGATAGGTGTGGGAGTATCAGTCGGCATCTGGGTGGGTGTAGAGATTGGAGTAAAAGCAAAGACTTCTTTAAGGCTATTTAAAGCATTAATTCTTCCATATTGCCAATAATTTCCTGTTTGGGAAATTTTATCGGCATTATTATAAAGATTATCAATAATCTCCTGATTATTTAAATTGCCGGCAGATTTTAATAAGGCAGCCAAGCCGGAAACAAACGGGGTAGCCATGGATGTCCCAGACAGGAAAGCATAATTGTAAATTTTAAGACTGTTGGTGTGATTGGGTGCGGTAGAATATATAGATACTCCGGGAGCAGCCAGATCAACCCAGGAACCGTAATTTGACCAGCCGGCTTTCTGATCATTTTCGTCAGTAGCGGCCACGGCAACGCTATTGGCATAATAAGCCGGATATGAAGGCGAGGATGAACCGGAATTGCCAGCAGCTGCAACAACTACAACACCTTTATTCCAGGCATAGTTGACACTATCGGCCAGAGTTTGAGAACTTGAGGATCCTCCCAGACTTAAATTGATAACTGAAGCACCGTTATCAGCAGACCAGATAATGCAATTGGCAATCCAGGAATAGTAACCTGATCCGTTATCACCAAGACCTTTGGCATTTAAAAGCCTGACATTATAAGAAGTGCCGGCAACTCCAACACCATTATTGGTTATTGCTGAAGATATACCGGCAACATGAGTACCGTGAGCATATTTATCGTCAATTGTTTTACTGGAAGTGCAATTTTTATTCTTGGCTATTTTACCTATCAAATCAGGATGATTCTGATCAATACCGGTATCTACAATGGATATTAAGACTTGTGAACTGCCATGGTTATAATTCCAGGCTGATTCGCCGGGAGCGGCAGCTTGAATTTTAACCAAACCCCACTGATTACCCAGATAGGGATCATCAGTCATTTCCAAAACATAGGCCAGATGGTCTTCTTCAACATAGAGGACCTGATTCTGTTTTTTCAAAATTTCCAAAGCAGATTGAACAAAAGGGAAAGGGACTTCCAACACCTGGGCATTTAACCTGTCAATACTATCCGCAAGAATAGCACCTATAAGGCGGCGGATATTAAATTTTTCAAAATTATTGACCTGCGGAGCAAAACGGACAATAATTCTTGCCGTCGGATTCTGATTTTGGGCTTTAATTTGTCTTCCGGAAATAATAGGCAGAGACGTCAGTAGAAATAAGATTAAGAGCAGAAAAATGATTTTATTTATTTTCATTAATCCCAAAAATCAGCTTATCAGGATAAATCGATTATGTCAAACATCAACGTAAATCTATTGGTAGACGGGTTCTATCGGGATATTTATTTTACCGTTAACCGGTATTTTTAAAAACCAGCCCAAGGTATTAGCAATTGCTGCTCCGACTTTCAGACCGGTATAGGAACCGGGCCCGGTATTGAATTCAACAGCGGAAATATGGGTTATTTTTATTTTAGCGGTTTGGCAAACTTGGTTTATTAAAGGTAATAATGCTTGGGAAGTAAATTTTTGAAGTTTGGTTTTTTCGACTAACAGTTTATCCTGCTTATATAGTCTGACAATGATATTGAAACTATCGGAAGAGTCGAAATATAATTTACAGTTCATATTTTTCTAAAGAGACGACGGATTTACCCTGACGTAAAATTCGCCAGGGAATCTCGGTGCAGTCAATGACTGTTGATGCCTGTCTGGTTTTACAGGTTCCCTCAAGGACAAAATCGACCTTTTTAACCAATTTCTGATTCAAATCCTCCAATTGAAAAGGAGTCTTATCACCATGAAAGTTGGCTGAAGGACCAAGAACCGGTACGGCAACTTCTTCTATTATATTACTTATTAAGTGATGAAACGGCCAACGAACGCCTAAAGAATTACCACCGCCTATAACCAGAGAAGGAATTTTTTTAGTCTGACAAAAATACACAATGGTTAATCCGCCGGGCCAATGGTCATTCATTAAACGTCGCACATTATTGGGCAGGGGAGAGAGTAGATAATTTTCCGCCATCTTAATGGAATTAACCAGGACAGGAACTGCCTGGATCAGAGGTCTTTTTCTTATCCTGAATAGACGTCTGACTGCCGCATTATCATCTATCCGGCACCCTATACCGAAAGCGGTATCTGTCGGAAAGATGATAATTCCGCCCTGGTTTAATATTTCGACTGCTTTGTTTACTCCTTCTGTCTGCTTCATAAATATCAGTTCAATGGATTTAAACTATTAAACTCTATCTTTATTTCCCGGGTATTTTCAGATTTAATTTTGAAAAAGATGTCTGTCCTTTTTGTCGGCAAGAGTTTTTTCATCCGGTCTGCCCATTCAATTAACATTACAGTTGACGGATTATTAAAATATTCAGTCAGACCGAGACCGGAAATTTCAATCAATTTATTTAAGCGGTAAAGATCGGCATGAATTATTTTTTTAACAGGTTTATTCCGAGGATAATAATGTCGCACAATAATAAAGGTGGGGGAGAGGACTCTTTTTGACGGAATAAAGTAATTGATTATTCCGGATATTAATGAAGTTTTACCGGCACCCAACTCTCCATAAAGAGCCAAGACTTCCCTACCCTGTAATGATGGAGCTAACTTTTTGCCCAGATCAAAGGTTTGTCTTTGATTATTAGTGATATATACCGGCATAGATGATTATTGTTAATATATAATGATTAATATGATAATCCGACAGGCTGTATATAGTGATCTTGAACAGATTATTAATTTATCGACCCAGCTTCTGGAATTACATTCGCAAATTGATCCAGAATATTATCAATATACAGAAGATTATACTGTAAAAATACGAAGTTGGGCAGAAAGGCATTTAACATCTCCCTCCCAATTTATACTGGTAGCCGAGGAAGAACAATTAAATGATAAAAAAATAATCGGATTTATTTCCGGATATATAAAATTCTTATTTCCCTGGTATAAGATTAATTCTGTCGGACATATTTCTTTTTTAGTAATCGATACTAAATTTCAGAAAAAAGGGGTCGGCAGACAGTTGGAAGAAGCAGCTAAAAGATGGTTTAGGACACGGAACTTAAAATATATTGAGGTCTATACCAGCGAGAAAAATTCAGCAGGACTTTCAGCCTGGAAAGCATACAGCTATCAGCCTTTTAATAAATTTCTGCGCAAAAAGATCAGTTCCTGAAGTTGTTAATCTTTTTAAAACTCCAAAAAGCGGCGGCAAAAATCAGGCTAATGCCGATAATAAGCGTTAAATAAGTCAAATTCCCAATTCTCCTCCCGGCAAGACCAGCAACAGTTGACAGATCCACGTCAGCGGAAGCAGTTATAGAGTCTGAAATCGCAAATTCAGATGATAAAATAGAGGAAATTGAAGAAGAATTAATAACAATGACAGCCAAAGTGGGAGAGACTGTTATGGACGGGGCAACTATTATTGGATCGGACTTGCTTTTGAAACCGGAAGTTGCAGTCGGAGTTTTGATTAATGTCGGTTTAACAGTAATAGTAGGTGCTTTGATATCAACAATTATCTTCTGTTCATTCTGATCATCAAAACTGCCTGATCCTCCTTGAGTATAACGCTCTACTTTAAAAAAATATTCACCTGATGAATTACAATCATTATCTAGCGGATCTAATTTGGATTTGACCCTGGTTTGGGCTGAGTCCGAGGAGATAATAATAGAGGGCAAGTTCTTCCAACCATCATTTGAACTAAACGGGCCGTTATACCAATTCTGACCACTCCAAGTATATCCGCAATATTTGTTGGTGCCGGATTTAAAAAATACGCTCCGAAGATAATATTTAGTGCCGTCGGCAGCATTTATTGAAAGATTAACAGTAATTTCAAATTCCTGGTTAACCTCAGAAAGAATATCTGAGCTCGGGTCAGAGAGACTGATTGAAGCGGCCATTAACTTTTGAGGAATTATAAGAAGAAAAAGAGGGACCGCTAGAAGTATAAATATTTTCTTAATCACTTTACTGAAGGTGCCAGTATAAGGTCATTTTACCATTATCATGAAAGATAAAAACACCGTTTCCTATGGCTTGTCCGCCGCGGTAGACATATTTATTACCCGACTCAACTGCTCTTATCAGGGTGTCTACATCATCATACATATCTATGCCATTGTGGATTCCCGTACTGTAACGCCAGGACCAGGGCGTATGGCCGAAACACTGGGAAATACTGGGATTATTCATCGGCCAACTCCAAGATCCGGAACCGACTGTTTTTCGGGTTTTCTGATTGGGAGAAACATCATCACAGGAGGTGGCGTCAAAAGTCAATTCTCTGGATGTTATGATATTAAAAGGATTTTCATAACCTGAATTGAAATTAAATTTGGATAGTTCAGACTCTTTCAGGTTATAGACGCTAAAATGGAGGTGGGCTCCGGTGGAAAAACCGGTATTACCCATTATGCCGATGGTATCACCGCGATTAATCCTTACCGGTACGCCGGCAGTTGAGAGGATTGAGGCAGCCTGTTGGATGCCTTCGGCTTCCCGACGGGCAGCTGAGAGCTCCTGACGGAACCGTGCTTCGCTGTTACGGGTCGTTTCCAGAAAGAGTTCTTTCTCTTTTTTCTGGATAGCTAATGTGCTTTGCTCCTTCTCCAATTGTTTTTTAGCCTGATCTAACTCAACTTTTTTATCTTCTCGCTGCTGTTTCTGATCCTTAAAGTTTTCTTTGCTATTAACCAGCTGGAATAACAGTTTTCGGTCATGAGCCTGGACTTTTTGCATATATTTAAAGCGGTTGACGAAATCGGAAAAACCGTTTGAAGAAAGAAACAAAGACAAATAGGATTGTTCACCGAGGCGGTAGGTGGCTACAATTCTATCAAGCAACACTTTGGTGATTTTAGTCAAAGTATTTTCCAGCTTATCGATTTTCTCGGAGATATTTACAATATCTTTTTCGATCTGGGATATTTTGGCTTTTGTTGCCTCAATTTTGGCATTGGTTAATTCTATAGAGGTGGTAAGATAAATAATTTGGGCAGCCATGTTCTGCCTTTGGGAGGCGCAGGTATTTACAACATCCGTATAACAAACAACTTTTTCATTAGTATCACTTTTATCCTGGCACGGATCATTAGCAGGGCAAACGGTGGCACTATTTACATTCACCGCTAAAAAATAGAAAGCTAGAAAAAATGTTAGTGAGAAAGCCGATATCCTTTTAACTGTGCTTAACATTTGTTACTCCTTAAGATACCGGGATGAAGCAACAAGACTGCCCAGAAAACCGATAATTAAACCGGAAAAAAGGAGAACCAAAAAAAGACAAATAATCAGGAGCAGATTGGGCGGCCAGACGTTAAGATTAATCGAATTAAATGAAATTAAAGATAAGGTACCAACACCCTTTAAAAACGACGAAGCAAACGGTGACAGATAGAGTATGGTCAAAGAGGAAAATAACCAGGCTAGACTTGCGCCCAATAAACCATAAATCATTCCTTCATAGAGAAAGGGCTTCTTAATATACCAATCCGTGGCACCGACAAGCCTGAGAATTTCGATTTCTTCTTTTTTTATGGCGATTTTCATGCCGATAGAAGTTAAAAGAATGAAAAACGTTGACGTCATAAGAAAAATAACAAAAATCAAACCAACCAGTCTGATAGTATTAGCCCAGGAAATCAGCGTATCGACAACCTCCTTTTGAAATATAATATCATCAATGCCTGGTTCATTTTTAAGCATGTTATTAAGATCATTCAGATATTTTGGTGTCTTGGCCGAAATATCAAGAGATGAAGGTAAAATATCAGCCGTAACCATTTCCAACAAAAGCGGATCGTCTTTATTCTGCTCGCGGTAAATATTTAAAGCCTCTTCTTTAGTAACAAATTTCCAACTGGCAACTATTCCGGTTCGTTTCAACTTTTCTATCAAAAGATCGATCGATGTTTTATCTTTATCGTTAGCAAAAAAAACAGTCAACTGCGGCTTTGACTCGAAATAAGAAACCAGCGAGGTGGTTGAGGCAATCAAGAGTAAGAATAAAGCCAAAACGAATAAGGTAATAAACATCATAAAAACGGAGGCAATTGCCTGATAAGGAGTCCGACGAATTTTTCTCCAGATAGACAGATTATCAGTCATAAGTTTCAGGAATAACGGCTTTGTTCTTTATCTCTTACCAATTGACCTTTGTTTAGGGCGATTACCCTCTTTTTTAAACTGTTGACAATATCAACATTATGAGAAGCCATAAGTACGGTAGTACCCTCCTTATTAATTTTATTGATAATTTTCAAAATTTCCCAGGAAGTTTTCGGGTCAAGATTACCGGTAGGCTCATCTGCCAAAAGAACCTTAGCCTCACCGGCGATAGCCCGACCAATGGCTATCCGCTGCTGTTCTCCCAGGGACAACTGACGCGGAAAATAATTTATCTTATCCTCAAGACGGACTATATTCAGAACCTGGTTAATCCTTTTGTCGATTTCCTGCCTATTTTTATTTAATATTTCCAGGGAAACTGCAATGTTTTCTCCTACCGTCCTATCAGTCAGCAACTTGAAATCCTGAAAAACAAAACCGACTTTTCTACGAAGAAAAGCCAATTTTGATTTCGGTAATTTATTTACCTCCCAATCATCTACAATAACAGAACCGGTGGAGGGAAGTATCTCCCGATCGATTAAACGAAGAACAGTAGTTTTACCAGCTCCGGATGGACCGACCAGAAAAACAAATTCACCCGTGTTAATTTTGAAGCTGATATTAGCTACAGCTGTAATATTGCGGCCGTAACTTTTGCTGACCTCTTCAAAAAGGATCATAAAACTTAAAGGAGAAGTAAATTTCAGTCATTAACTTCGACTTTGCCCACATCCATAAACCAGCCGGCAGTTTGTCCGGCAAAAGTTTCACCCCAGACCCGGACTTTCTTTCCTTCAAATTGAGATAGATCCAGTACAGATGAGGTTAGGGCAACCGTCTGACTTTCTCCACCGGGACGTATTAAACTGTGAGTACCCTCGCCATTTATACCGCCAGCCTCCAGTTCTCCTTCGGCCGAATCACGAAACGTCTTGGTATCTGTTGAACCAACTACCTCTTTATCAGTTCCACCTATCCGATCTCTCCTAAACCCGGTGCCTTTATTTCCTAATGATTTTGACAGCAGGAAACCGGTAAATACCCCCAAAAAAATAATCAGACTTGCCCCGATTAATTTTTTGTTATCAGAAGTTGCGGATGATTTCAGCTCCCGGACTAACGGTTGTCCGGTGGCATTTTGGATATCAATGGCGCTATTTTTTTTGCTAAACATATATATAACTATACGCTTGACGCGAATTTTTTCAAGTATGAAAGAAGAAACGGCTCTATATTGCCATCTAAAACTGATTTAGTATCAGATTCCTCATGACCAGTTCTTAAATCTTTGACTAAATGGTAGGGGTGTAATACATAAGAACGGATCTGATTGCCCCAGGAAGCCATTTTAAATAAACCTTTTAACTCAGAAAGGTGTTTAACTTTAGCTTCTTCCATAATTTTCCATAATTTACCGCGAAGAATTTTTAAGGCAGTTTCGCGATTTTGCCCCTGGTAACGCTCTTGTTGACATTCAATCACAATGCCTGTCGGAGTATGTCTTAATCTGACTGCGGTGGAAACCTTATTGACATTTTGACCTCCTTTACCTCCGGACCTATAAAATTCCCATTCCAGATCACTCTCTTTAATTTCCACTTCCTCATTCTCCTCAAAAATGGGAATTACCTCCACTAAGGCAAAAGACGTCTGGCGCAACTTATCAGCATTAAAGGGTGACTGGCGGACTAAACGATGAACACCTGATTCACATTTAAGATAACCGTAAGCCAGATAATCCGGAATATTTATGGTAACGCTTTTGATTCCGGCTTCTTCCCCTGGAACCTGATCAATGATATCGGCAGGCCAATTCTTGGACTCAATAAAACGCAGGTACATTCGAAGGAGCATTTGAGTCCAGTCCATAGCTTCCGTACCTCCCTGGCCGGAATGAATTGATAAAATGGCTCCTTTGGTATCATGTGGTCCGGAAAAATAAAGTTCAAATTCCACTTCATCCATGATACTTTGTGCTTCTTTTAATTTTCCTTTATCAAGAAGTAGTTTTATATCTTCAATATTTTTTATCTGTTTCGTTAATAAAGACAGTTCTTTCATTTGACGCGTGGAATTATCCCGATCCTGCCAAAAGGCAGGATCAGCGGATTTATTCTCAATATCTTTGATCCTAGCCTTTTTTTCTTCAATATGTAATTTTTGATATATTTGCTGTAAACGCTTAAGAGGATCCATAGTCAGAGGGGATTAGTATAGCATTTTACCCGACAATAGACTACTTAACCAAGGTGATAATTTACCCGGAACAGAGAGAGCATTCATTTTAGATTCTATCCTGGCCAGTTCGGCATTTTCCCGCGGATAACTCTCGGAATGGAAAATAAACTGATTGTCAGATAATTTTTCCGGCTGATAATTATCATGAAGATATTTTAGACGGTTGTTAGTGATCTGATAATTGCCAAAATTTTTAAGTTTAATCTCTTTTTTGGTCGATTCCTCTCTTATTATCACCTGGGAGCCGGAGATTAACGGTTTTCGCCTGTTTCGTGGTAAATCCAAACCTAAAAAAGCGGCATAATGGTATGCTAAAAGCGGAATTAAACCATTGCCGGTCTCCAGTCTGGTGAAGAAAGCTGAAGAGGCAGTCAGCCTGGCATTTATTTCCGAAACAAAAATACGGCCGGTCCTTTTTTCTATTAAAAAATCAATACCGAAATAACCTTTGTATCCCGAGGAGGACAACTGTCGGCCGATTATTTTTGACAGTCGAGAAATTCCGCGAACCGTACTCTTATCAATAGATAATACCGGCCATTGCCGGCCGCAGGTTACATTTTCACGGGAACTTAACAGATTTATACCACTAACCTGGACAGCGGGATCACTAACCAAAACCTTATCCTTATAAAGGCAGCAATTGTTCAGAATGGTAAATCCATCGATATAAGGGCTTATTTTGACGACAGTTTGAGGAAATTTTTTGCTTAAATTGTTTAATTGAATTTCATCAGAGATAAAATAAGTAGTCTTTCCGGCCCAACCGTGACCGAATTGCAAACAGAACGGCAATCCGAATTTTTTAACAGTTTTGGGAAACCTCAGCTCAGACATCCTGCCGATGATAAATGAAGTGAGAAATCCAGGAATAATTTCGGAGAATACATTAGTAAAATTAATTTTATTTTCGAATTTTTCATTAAGCTCATAATTATTACCAAGGGCGTGGTATTTATTTATTTTCAGAAGATAATCAATTTTAAGAGACGGTTTGAAATATGAAATAAATGGTTTAATTGCTGAATGGTTTTGAATAAATTTTTGGACATGCTTATTTGCCAATAAAGTGCCGCTATTATTAGGTAAATTTTTATTATCGGGCTGAATCTCTTCAAGACAAAAAATTTTAGCATATCTTCTGAGGACCGGAATAAGCGGGTCATTGTAAGAACAAATCACGTGATAATTTGGTAACAGGTCTTCTACTCCCAATCCCCTTTTGATATCAGGAGAGATAAAAAAAATAGGATAATTTTTTAATTTATCCGTCCAATTTTTCATTTAAGGCTGGTAATATTTACCGGTTAATAAACAAATTGGATTTTTATAAATATAGCCGTTGTTACGAGCTTTGACTATAGCGGCCAGACAGGCAGCACCTTCATAGGAGGCATCCAGGTTGAATTGCAGTAGTTTTTTTCTATATTTAACTATATCCTTATTTTCTATTGTCCAACCCCAACCTTTAGTCTTTTTAATACAATTGATTAATCTGTCCTGTAAAGGTAAAAATTTGGCTACCAAAGCGTCGCAAAGACTTTCAGTTTCAGGATTAAAGTTTTTATCAAAATTTTGAGTTAAAGGATGTAAATAGGAAGTTTGAACAGCATGGATAGCAGGCAGACGTTTAGAATTTAAAAATCCCTCATAGATACCCAAAAGTATCGTTCCGCTGGATACCGGTATAAAGATGCTGTCCACTTCGGGAAGACTCTCCAGCAATTCAAAGCTAATGGTGCGGTAACCGGCAGACCCGTAAGGATCAATTGAGGCGCGCAGATTGGCAGTATGCTCTTTTACGCTGAACTGATATGCCTGACTGATAGGCCTGTTGGTTTTGATGATTTGAGCTTTATGGGAAATTATTTTATATTTATGAGGATTAATTTTGGAACTGACAAAAACTTTCAAAGTGATACTGTGGAGTGAGCAGTAGAAAGCTGCCGAAATAGCTGCATTACCGGAGGAGGAAATGACTGCCTTTTTATGACCGAACTCTTTTAATTTGGCAACTTGAAAACAAAGTCCCCGGTCTTTTACCGAGCCGGTAGGATTATCAAATTCACACTTAAAAAAAATACCTTCCTTTTTGACGAGGCGGGTGGATCCTTCACCTAAAGTAAGCCGAAATTTTAGCGGGACGGAAGGCAACAATGGGGTATATTTCCAAATTCCGCGTTTTTCTTGTTTCATATTCAAAAATATGCTTTAATTATATCAGCCGCGAATGATTAAACAAAACAAATCAGGCCTTTATAACTGTCCGGAATGTGATAATCCTCTAACTTCAGAAAAAGAAATTAAACAGGGCACGGTTGTGGAATGTCCGGCGTGCGGAACCGAAAGTGAGTTTATTACTGTCAAGCCCCCGCAACTGGCTCCTTTGGAAGAAGAGAAGTGATAATTTTACGGATTGATTTTTTTCCTTTAATAAAATAAGAATAGAAATTAGAGCCGGCAGGTGATATTAATAAATTATCCTGTTTTTGAGCTAAATTTAATCCCAGATTAACAGCATTTTCCAAGTTAGAACTAATGGTTATTCTCAGATGCGGATATTTTTCCGACAGTTCCCTGGAAAGGGAGCTGTCCAGGACAATCGTTTTGATTTTTTTATCAATTAACTTTTTAACCAAGGCATTATAAGTAATTCCTTTAGTTTCCCCTCCCATTATTAAAACAGTATTGCCTGTCAATTTATCAAGAGCAGCCAGGGTAGACCAGGGGGTAGTACTTTTAATATCATCATAAATGTTGGTTCCGTTGACTGAGGCCATTTTTTCCAATCTGGCCGGAAGGGCTGGTAAACCGTCAATTATTTTTGTTAAAAAAACTATGGGGATATTTTGTAATAAAGACACAGTTGATGCTGCCAAGATATTTTCCATATAATGATTACTTTTAGTTTTCAATAACAGAGAATAAATATTTTGAATAGCTTTAATGTTCAATTCAGGATGTTTAGCACTATAATAAATTACTCTTGATTTGAGATCTTTAGTTTCTTTTCTCAATAAATCGTTATCATAATTTATAACAGCAATTTGCCCGTAAGTCTGATTTTTAATTAAAGACAGTTTTATCCGGCAATATTCCTGCCAGGATATCTCATCAAGATGATTGGAATAGAGATTAGTAAAAACTACCGTGTCCGGCGAACGTGAAAATCCGTCCAAAACTTGACGGTGAGAAACTTCCAAAACTAAATAATCGGAAGCAGTCATTTCCCGCAATTGACCGGCTAATTGACGGGTCCAGGTTTCATTCCCGGTGAAATAAACCGATTTACCGGCGCGATTTAATATCTGATAAATAAGATAGGCAACGCTCCCTTTGCCTACGGTTCCAGTTACGGCAATAATTTTAGCTTTTGAATAATCCAGATAGAGCCGCATAAGAGAATAAAAGGGGATGTTTTTGTTTTTCAGGTCAAAAAGAGGTTTGTTTTGAAGATATAACCTCCATGATTGGGGTACGAAAACGATATCAGCCTTTTGAATACCTTCAAGATAAGAATCCCGGTCGTGAAACTCAACCCGTTCCAGATTTTTTTCAAATTCTGTAAAAAGCTTATTTCTTTCGTGGACGCTCAAACCCTTATGCCAAAGCTTATAATTTTTTTCGAGTTGTTCCTTTTGAACAAAATCATGCGCAGTAACAGCAGATATTTTTGACGAGACGAGCAAATCCAACAAGCTACTGCCTTCTGAACCGCTGGCTCCGATGAGATGGATGTTTTTGCCCTTTAGGGAATTTAAAAATAAATTTAGTCTATCCATGATTAAATTTCAAGATAAAATTTTCAAACGGAAGACCCCGTCACCCCTGTCAGGCTTAAAAAATTTTCGGCCGAAACTCTCTCCTGTCCTGGTTTTTTCCGACCAGTTCTGGGAATCCAAATCCTTATCTTGGTCCAGAATGTTGATTTTTCCCAGATGGACGCCCTGAACCCCGGTTAAACGGGAAGAGGAGTGAATATAGGTAATAAATTCTTTTGAAGTATCAACTATGAGGGCAACATGCCGGCCGCCGTTAAAACGGATTAAATCTCCTGATTGGGCTTCACCGGCTGATTTTTTTCTCCGGCAAAATTCCTCAGCTGTTAATTTTTTCACATTAGTCTTATTTATGCCTCCCGGAAAAATTTCTGATAAATTAGCAAAATTATCCAATATTCTATAAACTAATCCGGAACAATCAATGCCAATGTTATGCCTTTTGGCAAATTTCCGAAATTTTTCAGGATCAGATAATATTGCCGCTTTGTTTGGTTCTACTGAAAACAATTTTTCAAGTTTTAAGCGGATACTTTCAGAATCACCTTTGCCATCGAGAAAACCCCGTAAAATTTCATTTTTATTCTTTATTTTATTAGACCAGTAAGGACAATTAAATTCATAACCTAAAACTTTCATTTTAAGATAGCTTTCGATAAACTGTTGGATTGTTACCATAGTGATAAACTTATTTGGCTGATCATAATACCAAGTATAGTTCCTCCTAAAACATCCGAAAACCAATGTTCTCCCAAATAAATGCGGCTGATAAACATTAAAAACAAATAAATAATTAATATGAGAAAAAGAAATTTATTTTTAGCGGGAGATAGTTTTTCTCGTTTAATGAGAAAAACTAAAAGACTAACCAGAAAGGCACTTCTGGCCATATGACCCGAGGGATAAGAGTAACTGGTTTCGATAATAAAACTTGAGGGCAGATGAAAATCAAAGACGTAACGGCTTAAAAATACAGGCGGTTTGGGATGATAAATTAGCAATTTGCCCAGAAGTTCCAAGGGGTAAATCAAAATATAAAGAAAAATCGACAGGTATAAATTTTTTTTACGAATAAAAAGGACAGAAATAATTATCAAAATAACCAGAAAGGTCATTTCAGTCGACCCCAAAATTGTCAATAATGAAAATAAAAAATCTATTTGCGGACGGGATATTTTCTGTATGGAAATCATACTTCTGAAATCAAATTGCCTGAAGAAGTCCAAATGCACGAAGGTACTTAAAACTATAAGAATAAGCGATAAAATTACGGCTATTGAGAATAAGACAAATCTACTTCTTCCAGTCATAAAGCTATTGCCAAATAAATTTTTCATTATCAATTATCATTATCAGCCAACCGGCCGTAGATAAATAGTTATCCCTTTTAAACTCCCAGGTGAATTTCTTTCCCGTAGTTGTTGCTTTCAGAATGACAATCGGATCGCCGTGGGAGACAGCCAAGATAATTTTACCCGGATATTTTTGTTTGACCATATTTACATAACGCGACATTCTTTTACTGATTGTTTCGATACTTTCCTGACCTTTTAATATATTAACCGGATCATAGAGATGGGCTTGGATTTGTGATTTAAATTCCAAAATGGGCATTCCCTGATAAATTAGGTTTACTTCCAGGAGCAGGCGGGAGAAGACAGGTTTTATTTTAAATTTCTTTGCCAAAATTTGAGCAGTCTGCCTGGTTCTTAATAGCGGACTGGCATATATTTTATGAATTTTATATTTAGCAAGAAGTGCTGTCGCCTGTTTTACCTCTTCCCTGCCCTGAGCGGAAAGGCCGAATCCCGGAAGCCGGCCATAAACTATTTGCCGGTCATTACTAACCTGACCGTGTCTGAGAAAAATCAAAATTGTTTTTGCCATTAACCTTCAAACTAATTTTTGATAAAGAGATAACATACTCCGCGCGTGTTTATCCCAACTAAATTCAAGACTTACCTGATAAGCCATTTTACCTAAACGTAGCCTTTTTTGATCATCATCAAGAAGAACCGTTAACTTCTCGGTCAAATTTTGAACGTCACCGCTTTTAAATAAACTTCCCGTGACTCCGTCATGAACCAGAAACGGCAGTCCGCCAATTTTTGAAGACAGGACACAAGCCCGGCAAGACATAGCCTCGAGAACAACCAAACCGAAAGATTCGTAAAAGGAAGGTAATACGACCAGATCAGAAGCGGAATAATATAAAGGGAGCTGATGATGGGGTTTATTACCTAAAAACTTCGTACAGAGGGATAAATCATTTTTTTCCAGGAAGAGAAGAATTTTTTTAACCTCGGAATTAAGAAGGAAATTACGATTAGTGATATCCCCTCCGATCAGAAGAACCTGATATTTATTTTTAAATTCGGGATGCTTACTTACTATTGCCAGAATAGCTTCCAGAAGAATGTTGAGTCCCTTTACCGGATCGATTCTACCGACAAACAGAATTATTTTTTTATCAGGCGGTATTTTCAGTTTAGTCCGGCTTTGAACCTTGTCCCGGGGGAAAAAAAGCTTATGATCGACTCCGGGATTGATGACAGATATTTTATCCGGGTCGGACTTATAGAAACCTTTCAGTTGCCTTTTCTCAATCGGAGTTGAAGCCACCAGAATGTCCGCTTTCCAAATAACTTCCTTTTCAATGGCAATTCGGCGGGGATCAACGTTTCCGACATATTTTTTTTTCATTTCGCCTAATGTATGAAAAGTCTGTACCAGGGGTAATTTTAAGGCGGATTTCAGAATCAGTCCGGCAAGGCCTGAATAATAATAATGGGCGTGAAGAAGATCATAATTTATTTTTTTTAAAGAGATATATTTCAATATTTCGGAGGCAAAGTTTTGCGGATTCAGCCTGTTGTCTTGGGGAGACTTTAAATGAATCAGGTTAACGTTGGGTAATAATTTTAAATATTCGTCGTGTTGTTCATGGTGAAATCTGGTATAAATATCAACCAGAATATTCTGTTTTGCCAAAACATTCGCCAGATTATACAAATAGACATTCATTCCGCCAGCCGTAAAAACGCCAAACTGCATTAACGGACAGGACCAATAAGAAATTTGGGCTATTTTCATTAAATTATTGCAGAATGATAATAAAATCTATATTATCAGATATTATCAAAATTAATCCCTTTTACCTAATGACAGAAAATAAAATCAATATAAGTGTGATTTTACCTACCTATAACGAAGCAGAAAATATTATTCCCCTGATAACGGAAATCAGGCGTAAGCTGAAAGATTATAAGTTTGAAATAATCGTTATTGATGATGACAGTCCTGATAAGACGGGCTATATCGCTAAAAATAAATTCATTAATAATAAAAATATTAAGGTTTATATCCGGAAAGAAAAAGGTTTAGCATCGGCTATTTTATACGGAATTAGACAAGGTCGGGGCAAGTGTCTATGTGTCATGGACACTGATTTTAATCACGATCCGAAAGAGCTTCCTAAGATGTATTCATTAGTAAAAAGATTTGACCTGATTGTCGGATCCAGATATGTTGCCGGAGGAGGTATGGAAAACCCAATCAGAAACTATTTCAGTCTTATTTATAACCGCATTATTCAGTTTATATTGAAATTACCCACCCGTGATAATTTAAGCGGTTTTTTTCTGATAAAAAGGGAAAAACTGAAGAATCTTTTAACCCCGGAAATATTTACGGGGTATGGTGATTATTTCATAAGATTTCTTTTTACGGCAAATAAAAAAGGACTAAAGATAAGGGAAATTCCGGTTTTCTATAAAAACAGAATATACGGAGAAAGTAAATCCCAATTATTTAAAATGCTCTCAGACTACTCTAAAACGGTCATAGAAATAAAGAGGAAATCATGAAGATTTTTTGTTTAATTCCGGCGTTCAATGAAAAGGGAAATCTTCAACATTTAATAGAGGGTCTTTTCAAAATTATCCCCAAGTACAGTCCGGAATATAAAATTTTTTTTGTAATTCAGGGAAACGACGGCAGCATAGGCATTCTGAAAAAATTAAAATTAAAATATAAAAATTTAGACTGGGTATATTATCCAAAGGCTTTGGGTATAGGACGGGCTTATAAAATCGGATTTAATAAAATTGATGATAATTTTACCCATGTCTTAACCCTTGATGCTGATCTTAACCATGATCCGGCTGTTTTACCCGATTTTATTAAGGAAATGAAAAAGACAAAAGCTGATTTGGTAATCGGCTCAAGATTTGTCAGGGGAGGAATATTTGCCGATAGAAGACCATGGAAAAGACTAATCAGTTCATTAATGAACAGGCTGATGACAAAACTAACCGGAATTTCCATCCATGATATTTCCTCAGGATACCGACTGATGACACGGGAGGTAATCGAAAATATCAGAAATGAATTAAGAGAAACGGGTTATCCTAATTATATGGAACTGATTATCAAAACTGTCCGGCACGGATTCAAACTTAGTGAGGTGCCGATTGTCTATAAATCACGGGTATGGGGGAAAAGTAAAATGGGAAAACTGAAAACCCTGTATGATTATTTAGGATTTTTGCCGAGGATTTTGATTACCTCTTAAAGACCCATACTAAAGGGACATTTTCAATTTTTCTGGAAAAGACTAATTGATGATCTTTGGACAACCTTTGGGGTGAAATTCCATACAAGTTAAAAAAAGACTGCCGGTTTAAGAGAACTATATAATCGCTTTCCGTTATATTTTTTTTATTGACGTTGTCCAAAAGATCGGACCTTAAATAAGAGGCTGCAGTTGATTGAGCCATGACAATATGTATATAAGATTTGTAAGGTGCATTATTATTCAGCCATAAAACGGCTTCTTTTTGAGGAGTACCCCAAAAATCGATATCAAATTTGCCATTAGCTCCGCTCACTCCGCCAATTAAGGAATTGAAAAAACTCGTCTGATAGGGGTGGAATTTAATATTATCAATAAGTAATACCGTAAATAAAATAAAGGCTATTATTAATCTATAATTTTTATTAAAACGACGTAAAATAAGTAAGCTCCCCACCCCGGCAAAGAAAGAAAAGGGATACAAGACTTCCATAAAGTGCCTGACTCCGTCGATAGCTCCGGTTTTCGGATCCAGATATCTTACTAAAGGCATGAAAAACCAAAGGAGCAGCAGAAGGTAATTATATTTTTTCAGGATAGCAAATCCTGTTGAGAAAATAATTCCTATTATAGCCGTTATAAGAATCGGTAAAGGAGTGGTAATAGCTAAATAAATATAAGGATAAAAAGGGGGTATATTTATTCCCGACCGGATAATATTACCAAAAAATAAAACCGGCATATTGTAAGTATTAAGCGAGTAAAATTTGGGCAGTTCCATCAATTTTCCCAACGGATCACTCCAGAAAGGCCACCAGACAAGAAGAGCAAAGAGCGGCGCCAAAACGAAATATAATAAAATTATCCTGTCATTCCGAGCGAAGTCGAGGAATCTCGCAACTTGTTTGCGCGCATTCGCGCGAGATTGCCACGCCCCCCGATTTGACATCGGGGTCCTCGCAATGACAAGTAAGTAGTAAAGACCGCAAATAACCGGAATAAAGACCGAATTGATTTTGACATTAAAAGCAAAAGCAAAAGCCAGTGAGGCAAAAAGAAGGGAAGATACATTTCTAAATTTGACCAGCCGCCAAAACAGCCAGATGGAAAGGGCAAAAGCAAAAGCATTAGGAATATCCTTCATATTGTTGTGAAGATAACCGATATATGTAGGATTTAAAGCTAAAATTAATGATCCAAGAAGTGCGATGGGAAAATTAAAAGCTTCTAAAAGAAAAAAATACTGTACTAATACTCCGAGAGAGCCGAAAATTACCATCGGCAGGTTGTAGGCAATATCAAAGGGAAGCATTTTAAACGTGTCGGAAAATATAATTTGGGAAAGCGAAGGAATTATTTGAGTAAAAGGTCCGAAAGGATCTTGGGTAGTAAGCCGGGGGTCGGGCTCGGAAAAAGGAATTTTTGAGTCTGATACCGAAGGGACAGGTTTTCCTAAATGGTAAAGACCGGCATAGTGGTGATAGTGGTAGTCCCAGGATAATCCATAATCCGGCAAAATAATCAAATTAATTATTAAGTAAAAAAAGAAAATTAAAAAACCTATCCTCTTACTATTCATAAAATTTTTTAAGCACAATCACAGCTGAAATTAATGTGATAATGCTTATTATTAAACCGTAAATATAAATATACGGGTAATAATAATATTCAATAATATGTTTTCCGGCGGGTAAAAAAACAGTCCGAAAAGCTAGGTTTGAACTTGAAACCGGAGTTTTTTTACCGTCAATTTTAGCCTGCCAGCCGGGGTAATAGACTTCGCTTGACAGCAACTGGGCATCACAATCATTGGACGAACTCAGAATAATTTTATTTATCGAATATTCAATAATACTTATTTTGTTATTTTTATCCAGACATTGATTATCTTGGCTAAAGTTAAACCGGGGCAAATAATTTTTATTTTCAGTGAGGCTGCCATCTTCGTTTAAAATCCGGCTGACATTTAAAAGTAGGGATGTTTTTTTATTCAGATCAATTGGTGGAATTTCCACATTATATAGGGGAAGTGAGCTTATCTTATTTCCATTACTGCTATCAATAAAATCGTAATAATTTTTGAGAATAAGCGGATCATAACCGGAGATAGATTCAAACCGATAGAGCATGGAGGCGTTTAAATCAAATCGGTCAAGAATCGAGGAAATTACCCGAAAAGCAGGCAGTAAACGGCCGGTTCCGCTTATTTTATTGATCTGACTGATTATTGATTTATTATGTTTTTGAACGGGGAGGATTGTCAGGAATATATATTCTCTTCCGAAAATAAACAGTTCTCCTACTATAAATAGACAGAGGACAATCTGTAATAAATATGATTTAACTTTATTTAAAATCATACCTAACATCACTGGTATCAGGACAACAGGAATAATGAGATTTTGGATGGGAATTCT
>Ga0155407_126_pt3 | contig 25045 bp, 25 predicted proteins | sample RifCSPhighO2_02_FD_106375 | JGI IMG/M metagenome (GOLD analysis project Ga0155407, IMG submission 106375) | Candidatus Gottesmanbacteria bacterium RIFCSPHIGHO2_02_FULL_39_14
CTATCTCCATGAATTTAAGCAATTTAAAAACGATAACTACCGTTGAATTTTCCCCCAGATTTAATGCCGACTCAGTTACCATCGACGGTCAAAAAAATTATCGCGAAGTAAATAGGGTAATTGTTCATCTGAACAGGATAAGAGAATTAAAAAAAAGTCCCCTCTATGCCCGTATTGTTTCCCAAAATAATTTTCCTGCCTCCTCCGGTCTTTCTTCATCCGCCTCTGGTTTTGCTGCTTTGACCTTGGCTGCCGTCTCAGCCTTAAATTTACAGTTTAACCAAAAGCAAATTTCTGCTCTCGCCCGGCTGGCTTCCGGTTCGGCCTGCCGTTCCATTCCTGCCGGTTTTGTCGAATGGCTAAAGGGTTCAAACCATCAAAATTCATACGCCTTTTCTCTCTTTCCCGAAAATCATTGGTCACTTCTTGATATTGTCGCTATAGTCAGCCAAGAAAAAAAAGCTGTTGCCACCTCAATTGCTCAAAAGTATGCCTCAACCAGCCCATTTTATCAAAGGAGGTTGAAAAATTTGCCTTTGAAAATAAAACAGCTCAAAATTGCCTTAACTAAAAAAAATTTTACCCGCTTTGCCGAAATTGCTGAAAGAGAGGCTTTTGAACTTCATGCCGTCATTATGACCCAATCACCCTCTTATCTGTATTTATTGCCTGAAACTATTTCTCTTATAAGAGAAGTAAGCCGATGGCAAAACGAAGGTCTTCCCGTTTATTTCACTCTCAATACCGGCCATGATGTTCACCTTCTTTGTCAGGAAGAAAATAAAGAAAAACTGATGAAAAAATTGTCTTCTCTTCCTTTTGTCAGAAGAACTATAATAAATTATCCCGCCGGCCCGGCTAAAATTATTAATAATCATTTGTTTTAATAATTATTGTCATTCTGAGGCTGTAAGCCGAAGAATCTCTCAGCTTGTCTGAGTAATTTTCTCGCATTCGCGAGAGATCCTTCGCTAAAGCTCAGGATGACAAATAAAATATGTCGAGTCTTCCCAAGCATATCGCTTTAATCATGGACGGCAATCGCCGCTGGGCTAAAAAAAATCATTTATCCCTCTTTGAAGGCCACCGTCGTGGAGAAGAAATGCTCGAACCTCTTATTGATACCGCTATCAAAATAGGCATTCCTTATCTTACTTTTTGGGCTTTTTCTACCGAAAACTGGTATCGGGATAAAAGGGAAGTTGATTTTCTTTTGAATTTGTTTAGACATAATTTAGATCGTAAAGTCGATAATTTCCACCGCAAAAACGTTCGTCTTAACATAATTGGCAACCTGGAAAATTTTCCTGCCGATCTAATCAATAAAACCAAAGATTGGCTGGAAAAAACTAAAAACAATAAGGCTATCACTGTAAACATTGCCTTAAGTTACGGAGGACGCGACGAAATAATCAGGGCAGTTAATAAATGGTGTCAAAGTAATCCCAAAATCCCTCTGACTAAAGAAACATTCATGAAATATTTGGATACCTCTGGTCAGCCAGACCCTGATTTATTAGTAAGAACCGGCGGAGAAAAACGGCTTTCTGGCTTTCTTTTGTGGCAACTTGAATATGCTGAATTATATTTCACTTCTGTTTACTGGCCGGATTTTACTCCCCGTGAATTTAAAAAAGCCGTTAAATTTTATCAGGATCGCCACCGCCGCTTCGGCAAATAAAAAAGATTTTATTATATAATAGAATATAAACCAAAGGTGGTGAAATAGCTTGAATAAAAAATATTTAATCATTCTTTTTCTTATTTTAATCATAATTGTTGCTGGTCTCTCTCTTACGAAAGGTAAAAAGGGCACACCTGATGATACTTCTTCAAATATTGAGAATAACGGAAATGAATTGCAGGTACCTCAAAAGATTATTCAATCCGAAGGTATTAATATTACTGTTACCAAAGTCAATTACTCAAAAGTTGGTTTTACTCCGCAAGTAGTTACTGTCAAAGTAGGGGAGACTGTCTCTTGGACGAATAATACTAATAAAGGTATGTGGGTAGCTTCAAATGTTCATCCGAGTCATAATCTCTACCCCGGATTTGATCAATTAAAATCAGTTGGTTTCAGCGGTGAATTTTCATTTAAATTTGCTAAAGTCGGTACCTGGCAGTATCATAACCATCTATCACCGGGAGAAACAGGTGAGATTATTGTTACGGAGTAAATCCGCGTTTGTTTTATGATTCCGCTTAATAACGCCAGACTGCTGATTATCGCTCCCCATCCTGATGACGAAGTTTTAGGTTGTGGAGGTTTAATCAGTAGAATAAAAAGTGCCGGAGGCAAGATTTACATTCTCTTTCTAACCCTTGGAACTACCTCTGATTATTCCGCTCGGGGTAGCTCCACTGTCTCTATGAGACGGAAAGAAATTCTTCAAGTAATGAATCTTCTAAAAGTAGATGACTATGACATCGCCTTTCCCGGAGATAAATATCATTTGAAACTGGATAGTCTCCCGTCTCGGGATATTATTGAAGCGATTGAAACTAAATCAAAAGTATCCCTAAAAAAAGTTGCTCCGACTATTATCGCTTCCACCCAATTTTCCGATTATAACCAGGATCATCGTGCTGCTGCGGCTTCTACTATTGCTGCCACTCGGCCTGCTCCCCCTAAACTTAAGACGTTTGTCCCCTTGGTATTAGGATACGAGTTTGCTGCCAATAGTTGGAGTGTGTTTAATCCGCAACCGCTAAATTTTTATGTCTCGTTAACTAAAGAAGATTTAGATATCAAAATTAAAGCTATGAAATATTATACTTCACAGATAAGATCAGGAACTCATACCAGATCAGCCAAGACTATCGAATATTTAGCTAAATTAAGGGGAGCTCAAATAGGTTGTTTTGCTGCCGAGGTCTTTTATTGTTATCGATTTTTTCTATGAGATATTCTGGAATCCAACCGCAATATTTCCCCAGACTCCATTATTTTGCCAGAATATTAAATTCCGATATTTATCTTATTCGGGATGAAGTTCAATATCTCAAAAAGCATAAATATCCTGATGGCACCACCGATAAATCTTATCAGTCCCATACTCCTGTCAAACAGACCTTCGGCCGTTTTCTTCTATCTGTGCCTATAAAAAGGGAAGGTTTTATTCCTATCGGGAAGACAGAAGTATCCTACGGCAATAATTGGGTGGAAACCCATCTTAAAACCATTGAGATTTGTTATTCCAAGGCGCCAAACTATCAGCCTATTTATCGTGATATGGAAACTATTCTAAACATGCGTTATAAAACCATTGCTGATCTTAATATTGCCGCCATCTGCTGGGCCATCCAATACTTAATAAATAAAGGTCACTCGTCAAACAGAGATCTTTCCATCAATTCAACAGAACAACTGCTTAAAAAAAGCCGTTTTCGTCTGAGAAAAATAATCAGAGGTTCTCATTTGACCAAAACTGTAAATTTAGATGGACTTTCCGCCGACGAAAAAATCATTAAACTGATAAAAGCTGTCGGTGCCAATGAAGATTATTGTGGGGGTACCGCCATCGCCGCTTATATGCATCAGGAACTCTTTAAGAAAAATGGCATAAAAATAACCGTTCAGGATTGGCACTGCCCACCTTATCCTCAGCAATTTAATAAACTCGGTTTTATACCTGACCTTTCCATTATAGATTTGTTTATGAATGTCTCTCCCCAAAATGCTGCTAAAATTCTACTAGGATGAAAAGAACTCTTCTTCCCATCCTCGTTAGTATTATCATTGTTTTATTATTTATTTTTAAATTTATAACCGTGAATAATCCTTCTTTACCTCAATCTCCATCTCCGACCCTCACCCCAACACCTCGATTGGAATCCCTTGCTGTTCGTGGCTCAATACCTTATTGGGATCAGAGGCCTGCCTTTTCTTCATTTACCCAAAATGTGTCTGTCTTCAAACACTTAAGTCTCTTTTGGTACTATCTGGATATGGAGGGTACAATTCAAAAATACCAGTATGCCGACGAAGATAAGAGTATTATAGATTTTGCACGATCTAACAATGTCGAGGTTACCGCCGTCATCACCAATTTACCCGAAACTCTCCGAACTTCCTGGGATTCGTCTAGAGTAGAGGATATGCTTGAGGTTGAGGAAAAAAGATCAGCCCATATTGAGGATATTCTTAATCTTCTGTCTAATCTCGATTTTGATGGTGTGACTATTGATTATGAAGAAGTCAATCCCGATGCCAGGAATAATTTTACTTTCTTTATTTCCGAACTCGCCTCAGAATTACATAATCAGGGTAAAAAATTATGGATTGCCCTTCATCCTAAATTAGGTAATTCTTCTGATCACCGTTATGCCTTTCAGGATTGGCCTGCCCTTTCAAAATCTGCCGACTATCTCTATATTATGGCTTATGGAGAACATTATGATGAAGGCTCTCCTGGTCCCATTGCCTCCATATCATGGGTAAAAAAAATTGTTGAATATACTAGAAAGCAAAATTTGCCTCTAAATAAATTTTATTTGGGAATTCCTCTCTACGGTTATGATTGGCAGGAAAATGAAGAAAAAGCTACCGGCTTGACCTATGAACAGATAGAAAATCTCCGCCAAGATTATGGAGCAATGCGCCTTTGGGATGAAGATTCACAAAGTCCTCATTTCTCTTATGAGGATGATGGCCATACCCATGAAGTTTGGTACGAAGATAGAGCTAGTGTAGCTGCCAAAGTAGCCTTGGCCGACCGGGCCGGCTTTGCCGGTGTCACTTTCTGGCGTTTGGGCTCCGAAGATCCGTCGGTCTGGCAGTTATTTAATTAAAAAATAATTGATGTCCTTGTATTGACAATTTTTCCTTGTTAATGTAATATTACCTTGTAATATGCAAATTGCCACAATTACCAGCAAAAATCAGTTGACTCTGCCAGTTGAAATCGTTAGGAAGATTGGTTTGAAAACCGGGCAAAAGGTAATAGTCTCCGAAGAGGAAGGTAAGGTGATTATTACTCCGGCTGAAGTTTTGGTTGAAGAATTGGCCGGTTCGGTAAAAATGCCCAGGAAATGGAAGGGTAAGAATATGGAAGAAATTATTGAAAATTCAAGACAAGAATATTTCAATAAAAGTAAATGACATTTGTCGATACAAATTATTTCCTCAGGTTCCTGCTGAAGGATAATAACTCTCAACACCTCGTCGCTAAAAAACTATTTCTGTCAGCGGCCAAAGGTGAAATTGACGTAACTACTTCGATAATTGTTTTTTTCGAAATCTATTGGGTTCTAAAGTCATACTATGAAAAGAATAAGGACGAGCTGAATAAAACTCTGAATAAAATTCTGAATCTTACTTTTATTAAATTGGCTGAAAGAGAAATACTGACCAAAAGCCTGAAACTTTTTAAGACTACAACATTAAGTCTGGAAGATTGTTATAATTTATTACTAGCCAAAGAAATAGCTACTGACGATTTTGCCTCCTTTGACGAAAAATTGAAAAAACACTTTAAATCATCGAAGAGAAAGCTATAATCTTTTTTTCAATTACACTAGTAATATCTACAATTGTATTTACCCGAACTATCTGACCGTCCTCACCAATTAATCCCTGTGGATCGCTGTGATATAGGTAGGGTTGTCCGGTCAAAGAGTGGGCGAGTCGCCCCGGATAATATCCGACTATTCCGTCGGTAACTTTCAAACATTGATAATCTGCACCAATAATTTTAGTCCCTCTTTTGGCTTCTTTATCTCTAATTTTGGCAATTTCGAGAGAATTTAACGTAGTTGTACCGCACTCGCCACTGGTTAATGCTGTTATTAAAATCTGATAGCCGGCCTGCCTTAATAGAATTAAAGTTCCCCCACAAAATTGTTCAACATCATCCGGGTGGGCAAAAATTGCTAAGACTTTTTTATGTTTCATATAATTAAACATCACATTTTAACGCTCATCTGATCTTTACTTCTGGTTGGTGATATCCAGCGGCCGGAACTTGAACTGAAAAATCCCGGGATTAACGAACTCATTAATATTAATGAGGTCATATAATGCATGAAAAAGAAAAACAATCCGTAAATAATAAATTGGGGTTTTTTATAAATAAGTCCAATGACAATTGTCAATCCGTAATCGATAATGAAAAAATAAACAATAAGATTTGAAAGAGCCACATTTTTATAAGGCCCAAAACTTTGATAAAACTGTGAGAATGCTGCAAGTTGGGGTACTACATTTGCTAAATACGGACTTATTAAAAATATAATTAATAAGGGCAACGTCAAAATAAATATTGAGTTTAAAAATACCTCTAACGTAAATATGAAAAGACTTAACCAAAAAAAAGAAGGCCAGACTCCGTTTAGCCTGATGGTTTGAAAAAAACCTATATTCCAACGTTTTACCTGCCGCCAGTAGTCGCTTAACGTTTCCGGATGCTGGTCCCATCCGATGCATTGTGGGTTATAGCCTATTTTGCCTAAATGTTTCTTATGCAGTTGAAAGGCCGTATTAAAATCTTCAATCAGTAGTCCTGGAGTGTCAATTGGTAATTTCTTTAAAATTCGGCATCTGTAAATTGTTGCAAAGCCCGGAATGACATAATTGACATTAGTCTTTTTCCAGGTTTGTCCGTAAATAAAAAAATACTGCAACATTCTGTTTAATCTTTCCCGGTAGGCAACATAATAAAATTTAAGCTTAGGCAAAATATGTTTTGGCCAGTTTATCAGCGCACTCCCAAAAACTACACTAATTTGTTTATCTTCGAACAGAGGTAAAGCCAACCTAACAAAATTTCTGTCAATTTGAGTATCGGCATCTACAATAAAAATGAATTTATAATTTTCAAATAACTTGTATCTCGAAATTGTGTAAACAAGAGCTTTTGCTTTTCCAAGTCCTGGTAGTAGTTTACTAACATGTACTCCTTCCATTCTTGCCCGACGGTAAGTTTTGTCAGTCGATCCATCCGATACTACATAAATTTGTCTCGCCGAAAGCGATAGCCTCAAGGACTGGACGCACTTTCTTATTACTAGTTCTTCATTATATGCGGCAACCACAGCTGCAATATCTGATTTTTTATATTTATTTTTCTTGACTTGCTTTTTTTTATCTTTTAATTGAGAAATTCGCTCCGAAATAAAACGCATCAACCCCATCAGATACCAAAAAGTTGATGAAATGCCTAAGGGCAGACCGAATAGGGGAGTAAACGGTTTCATACTCACTCGTGTCCAAGATATGCTCTTGTCAAACGCAGGCCCTCTTCAAGAGAAATATATCTTCGCCAACGCAAATTTGTTACCTTATTAAGGTTGGGCAGTCTTCGCCAAGGGTCATGACTTAATGGTTTTAGGTATTTAATCATACTTTTACTCTTTGTTATTTTTATAATCAAACGGGCTAACTTTTCAATAGTTATTTCCTCATCACTGCCAAGATTATACACCTCACCCCTCGTTCCTTTATCCATAATTAACAAAAGTCCATTGACTAAATCATCAACATAACAGAAAGTTCTTTTTTGTTTCCCGTCCCCGTTAATAGTTAGAGGCTCGCCGGCAATAGCTTGAAAAAGAAATCTGGGAACAACCCGGTAGTCACCAAGCGACATATACGGACCATAAGTATTGAATATTCGGACAATTTTACCCGTCAATCCGTATTTTTTGACATACATCGCTATCATACTCTCAGCAAATCTTTTACCCTCCTCATAAGGACTTCTTATTCCTATACAATCTACATTGCCTGTATAAGATTCATCCTGAGGAAATTCTTTTGGATCTCCATAAACTTCCGAAGAACTTGTAAATAAAACCTTTGCTTTATTTTTCTTTGCCAATTCCAAAATATTGAGCGTACCCAATGAACTGGTTAATAGCATCTCTTCGGCCAGGGGAATTAAATTAGGCACTCCTGTCGGACAAGCCAGGTGATAAATCTGATTAAATTTCATCTTTCTAAGTTCGGTTGGAAGTTTCTTACCTATATCCGCAACGATCAATTGCCAATTTTTTTTATTTCTTAAAACATTTATTTTAGCTTTTTCCGAGGTTATAAAATTATCGATAATTGTCACCTCATGTCCAAGTTTTAAAAGCTTTAATGTTAAGTTAATACCAATAAAACCGGCTCCGCCGGTAACTAAAATACGCATAAATTTCATCCTCATGAAAATGAGGATCTATATGTGATAAATATTCGCCCCCGTATAGTTGTTGAGCACGCCTCTCGTATCTAGTAAGGGTTTTTTGGATGCAATTAAGGTTTCATAACTTATATTTCTATGGGGAGTTGTAACAATAATCATATCCATCTTTTTTAAGAATTCTTCATTTAAATCGCTCGAAGTAAAGCCGTTCAATCGTAAAACATACGGATCGTGATAATGAACCTCTACTCCTCCTTCTTCCAATTTATTCCAAATTTTTAAAGCCACCGACTCCCTGGTATCCCCTAAATTTTCTTTATAACTGATCCCCACTAATAACGCCTGGGGTTTTATTCCGTTTCCGTTTGTTGATTTATGCAATTTTCCGTTCATGATAGTCAAAGCCATATTGGCTATTTTTTCAGGTTGTTTTCTGTTGGACAGAGTTGCTAATTCCACTAAAGGAAGAGAAATATTATTTTTTTTAGCGCTATCCAATAAATAAATTGGCAGGACTGGTATACAATATCCGCCCGCTCCAGGACCGGGATAATGAGCTAAGAATCCGAAAGGTTTGCTTGCTGCAGCATTAATAACCTCCCAAATATTAATATTAAGAGCTCTCGCATAGTCAGCAATTTCATTAATAAGACTGATGTTGATAAGCCGGAAAACATTCTCTAAAACTTTTGTTAATTCTGCTGCCTCACATGACTCAACAGGTACTACTTTCTCCACTACACTTCCGTAAAATACCACTCCTAATCTTTGAGAATTGTCTTCAATTCCCCCCACCACTTTAGGAATATTACGGACGCTATAATTGCTGTTTCCCGGGTCAACCCTTTCTGGAGAAAAAGCTAGGAAAAAATCGCACCCAACCCTAAGCCCGCCTTTGTTTAAAATTGGCAAAATTATATTTCTGGTTGTTCCCGGTGCCACCGAACTTTCTATGATTATCAGTTGTCCTTTTTTCAATTGTTGCCTAACTTCATCAACAGCTGCTTCCAGGATTGAAGTATTTGGCAGATTTTCTTTTGTTAACGGTGTTGGTACGCAAACACAGACAATGTCACAATTGTTTAGAAGTTTTTTGTCACAGTGCAAAGTGAAATTAACAGGCAGTGAATCTTTTAATAACCTTATTCTTGCCTCGTCCGCTTCAAAACCATGAGTGGTAAATCCGGCTTCTGCTATCGCTCTTCCTAAAGATTCTCCTACATATCCAACACCAACTATTCCCACCACAGCCTTTTTCTCTGTGATTTTTTTTATTAGTAAATTTTTTATATTTTTTCCCACATTAAAACTCCACCTTTCTCACTGATAGTAAAGGGGACAGTAATTAATGGGCGGGTATATATATTAAATTATATAATCTTTAATTGTCAATGCAGTTAATAATAAATAATCAGGCGGAGCATAAGAAATAAGTAAGAAGAACTAATTCTCAGTTTGAACCTTCTGCTCTGGTGTTAAATTTGGACATTCTCTTCCTGTAAAAGTCCCTTCAATAAAATATTCATCCTTATTATTGCATTTAACGGTGATAATCCCGTCAGGTTTAATAAAAGGCTGACTGTCTTTATCTTTTAAAAATATTTCCATTATTTCTCGCCAAATAGGTGCCGCCCCGGTTATTCCTGAGGTTAAGCTGGGATTCATCGGACTGTTATCGTTATTACCCACCCAAACAGTCACCACATAATCCGTAGTATAACCGATTGTCCAATTATCGCGTTTATTATCACTTGTGCCTGTTTTTACCGCCACCCACTTACCGGGAATATTAAGCAGCGAATTACTACCAAAAGCCGGAGTTCTGGCGTCATTATCAGTTAAGATACTGGTTAAAATAAAAGCTACTGTCTCCGGTATTGCTCTGATTATTTTCCCCATTTTAGGTATTGGAATATTCTTACCGTTATAATCAGTAATTTTAACCAAAGGTGTTAAGTTTTGTCTGATTCCGCCATAGGCGAGAGTTCCGTAAACCTCAGCCATATCCATCATCGTTACTTCACCCCCTCCTAGGGTTAAAGACAGGCCGAATCGTCCCTTTTCATCCCAGGAATCAATCCCCATTTTTTTGCCCGTTTCAATCATTCTGTCTACTCCGTAAGAATTCAAAACTTTGACAGCCGGTACGTTATATGACGAACCCAAAGCAGTTCTCATAGTCACCCTTCCGTGGAATTTTCCGTCATAATTAACCGGTCTGTATTCTGGTTGTCCGGCAATGTGAAAGGATACCGGCGAATCATTGATGATTGTTGCTGCTGTAAAGCCGTTTTGTAAAGCCGTTGCATAATTAACTACTTTAATTGCTGATCCGGGTTGCCGCCGGGATTGCGTTACGTTGACATTACCATCATTCTCGCGATCGTAGTAATCTGCTGAACCTACCATAGCTAATATTTCGCCGTTAATAGGATTAGTAACCAATGCTGCACCATTAGCCACCTTAAGTTCTTTAAGTTGCTCTACCGCTTCATAAACTATTTTTTGTACCTCTTCCTGCAAGATAAGATCCAAAGTCGTATATATCCTTAACCCTCCCTGTTCAATAAGTCTCGGTCCGTAATATTTATTTAAGAGTTCTTTTGTATACATCACAAAATGTGGAGCAGCAATCGGTATTCTCGGTTCTGTAATGTTCAGGGGAAAAGCTATCGCTTCACTGTATTCTTTATTATTGATAAAACTCTCCTTAAGCATTCTCTTCAACACTTCTTCCTGTCTCTTTTTATATATTTTTTCAGGATTTCCGAATGGTTGGTATTTTGTTGGGGCAGCCGGAAGACCAGCTAAAAAGGCTGCCTCAGCTAAATTCAGTTCACTTGTTTTTTTATTAAAATAAGTTTTTGCCGCCGCCTCAATTCCCCAGGCCGTCCCGCCATATGGCACCTGATTGAGATACATTTCCAGAATTTGATTTTTACTGTAAATCGCTTCAATCCATATTGATAAAATAATCTCTTTTAATTTTCTGATTAAGGTTTTCTCAGGAGTTAGATAGGTGCTTCTGATGAGTTGTTGCGTTATCGTTGAACCTCCTTCCAAGGAATCTGATGTTAAGTTATGAATTAAAGCTCTGGAAATTCCTCTTAATGATATCCCGTTATGTAAGTAAAACTCTTCATCCTCTGTAGCAATAGTTGCCTCAATTACGTATTTTGGTACCTGATTCAATTTTATTGGTGTCCGGTTAAATCTCTCATAAATTTCATAAAGTAAAATTCCGTCCCGGTCATAAATTTTGCTGGTCACCGGAAATCCGGCTAAATTTATTTGTCGGGGATTGGGGAGATTAATAACAAAGGAATGAAGCTGCTGAAAAGAAATTATCATTCCTAAAAAAAATATTCCCAGTAAAAAATACTTCGTTTTAATAACTGCTAATGATAATTTCTTTCTTAATTTATTTCTTTTCTTTCTTCTACTTTTTACAATCAGAAATCTTAAAAGTCGATAAGGTAGTTTTAGAAATTCATAAAATGATAATATAAATAATTTATAGGTCGAAAAAATTGCTGAAATAATATAAATAATCGTTTCTATTATCAATTCTCCGATTTGTTTAAAGATATACAGGGGAATAATAAGAAGACTAATTATAAAATTACCAAACCTGCTCATCGGCAGGAATATATCACGATCTTATAGGCCGTGTAAAGGGAAAATATCCAGACTTTTAATCCTCTCAAATGATTTTTGATCTAAAGTCACCAGAGGCAGGTTTAACTTTAGTGCTAAAGCAGCCACCATTGCATCAGCCATGCTCAGTTGATGTTTATAACGTATTTCTCCTGCTCTCACTGCATCTTCCATATAAGGAATTCTTATCTCTATGCCCTTAAATAGATCATTTAGCTTTTCTTTCCCCTTTTTAGTTTGTGCGCTTTTTCCCGAAAAAAGTTCAGCTACGGTTATTATTGATATTATTAAATAATTCTCTTGAATTAATTTATAATAAATGCTTTCTTCGGGAAGTTTAGTTCTTAGAAAATCAATAAGGATAGAAGTGTCAGAAACAATTCTCATTTTATAAAGTTACCAATCCCACTTTTTTTCACTCTTTTTCATCCTGACTCTTTCGACATCATCCTGTGCGCTCCATAATTTCCCTTTGAATTCTTTTAAAAGTAGCAGGTATTTTTCTTTGGAAATTTCAGGTTTTATCACGGATGAAGAAAAATCAGCCATCATTTGTTTTAATGGAATTATAACCACTCTATCTCCTTCGAGAGTAACATTTAGAAGCGTATCTTTGGTAATGCCTAATTTCTGTCTGAACTTTACAGGCAGGGTTATCTGGCCTCTTTCCATTGGTTTAACGATAACATCCACTATATTCATACTTTCATATTAACATGATTTTCATATTTGTCAATATTTAAACCAAAATTTAATCGTAAATCATTTCACTCAAACTATTTCAGATTATCTCTACAACAAACACCTAGCTACGTCTAAGTCTTAATTACGGTCTTACATTGGTTACCGGCTCTCCGCCTTCATGTGTGCAGTCCAGACAATAATCGCCGAATGCATCCGACACAACCTGTTTTTCCTGTTGCTCAATATTTTCTGTCTGTTGGGAATTAGCCAGCTTGTTAATTGTCTTATCAATGACCACAGTCTTCTTTAATACCTCCGGCTCTCTGGGTACTGTTCCGGCAATAAAGTATTCATAGCGGGTGGCACATCCGCGATCAGGCGCCCCCTCGTCACTATTGGGAGGTGCTTTACCGCTCATGGAGCAGATATGTGCTCCTACAATCCCGGACGGTTGTTTCGGCCAGAGGTCTGGCTGATTTTTCAATAATTCTTTCATAATTTTGTTCCAGATTGGTGCAGCTCCCGTCACGCCGGAGGTTAAGTACGGATGCATCGGACTGTTATCGTTGTTTCCCACCCAGACTGCCGCCAGAAAATTGGGAGTATAGCCGATTGTCCAATTGTCGCGCTTATCATCAGTTGTTCCGGTTTTGACTGAAACGCCCTTATTAGGAATATAAAGAAGAGAAGTCGGACCGAACATTTGCGAACGTGCGTTATTGTCAAGAAGAATATGGGAGATAAGAAATGCAGTTTCAGAAGACATGACTCTTTCACCTGGGATAAGTAAAGATGACGGATAGTTAATTTCTTTTTTTATATCAACTTTAAAGTTAGGATCGTCAAATTCTTCTAAAATCTTTCCTCGACTGTTTTCAATTTTTAGGATTGAAGTTAAATCTTTTTTAATTCCTGAATTTCCAAAAACTCCAAAAGCGCGAGCCATATCCAGCATGGTTACTTCACCTCCGCCCAAAGTCAACGACAACCCATATTTTGAAGGATCCTTGAATGTGGAAATGCCATAGGCAGATGCTGAAGCAATCACCGTTTCCACACCATTGATGGCCATCATTTTAACCGCTGGAATATTAAAGGAATTTCCTAAAGCAAATCTTAATTGTTGGGGCCCGTGAAATTTCCCGTCATAATTTACCGGACAATATGGCCTTTGGCCGGCAACGTGAAAACAGGTTGGCGTATCTAAAAATAGTGTAGCTGGAGTCACTTTTTTAGTTTCCAGTCCAACAGCATAATTTAGTGGTTTTATTGCTGACCCGGGTTGTCTGTGAGAAGTGGTTACGTTAAAATTCCCGCTCTCCGTGGCAAAATAATCTTTTGATCCCACCATGGCTAATATTTCTCCGGTTGGTGGTCTGGTAACTACAGCCGCACCGTTCGTCACCTTTAAATTTTTCAAATCAGCTACTTCTGAAGCCACAGCTTGTTGTGCCAATTCCTGAAGCGTTAAGTCAAGAGTTGTTGTTACTTTCAACCCTCCTTGGGCGACCATTTTTTCGCCGTATTTCTCCACCAATTTTTCCCGTACATACATTACAAAATGTGGCGCTTTAATATCGATTTTTGCTGGTCTTATTTTTAACTCTTCTTTTATAGCCTTTTCTTTCTCGGCAATTGTTAAGTATCCATCCTCAACCATTCGCAAGAGAACGGCAATTTGTCGGTTGCGAGCATTTTCAGGATGTGATCCGTAAGGAGAATATGTTGTTGGAGCTGCTGGCAGTCCGGCCAGGTATGCCGCTTCCGCAAGAGTTAAATCACGGGCGGACTTATCAAAATATGTTTCTGCTGCCGCCTCAATCCCCCAGGCCGTCCCCCCATATGGTACTTGATTTAAGTACATCTCGAGTATTTGATCTTTGCTGTAGATTATCTCACTCCAGGTTGCCAGTATCATCTCTTTAATTTTTCGACTGACGGTTCTCTCGCTTGTTAATAGGGCATTTTTAACTAATTGCTGGGTAATGGTTGAACCTCCCTGAAGTTTCTTCTTGAGGATAGTTTCCTTGACAGCCCTCATTATTCCTCCGATTGGATTGATCCCTTTATGTTTATAAAAATCTTTATCTTCAATCGCGACAATAGCCTCTACCACATACGCAGGCAATTCGGCCAGTTTTACTAAAGTCCTGTTTTGTTCTGCATAAATTTCATATAAAAGTACCCCCTGCCTGTCCATAATTTTTGTTGTTTGGGGGACCTCGATTGTTTGAAGCCGGGAGGGAAGGGGCAAATCTTTAAGAATAATAATATAAAAGTAAATAATTGATAATAGAGGAATTAACAAAGCTAGAAAAAATTTTTTTCTGCCGGTTAAATTCGCCCTTTTTTTCTGAGGATTTGTTTCGGGCTTTTTAGATTGTTCGTAATTACTGTGCATTTAATCAAGGAAAATGATGCATTATTATAGCAAAGCTCCCTATATTTTACCTGAATTAAATTCCATTGTGATAAAATGAACCTCTTTATGGACATCTCAAATTTACAGGGGAATTGGGTAGATTTGCTTATTTTGCTAACTATTGTCATCTACCTTTTATCAGGTTGGACTAAAGGATTTCTTTTGGGAGCACTTGACCTTTTTGGTTTTCTTGTTTCTTTTATCTCTGCCTTAAAGTTCTATGCCCAGGTAGGTTTAATCCTGCGAAATAATTTCGGCTTAACCCGTGGAATAGCAAATGCTCTTGGATTTTTTCTCGCCGGAATTCTTTCTGAGTTTATTTATTCTTTTCTCGTAAATTTTATTGTTAAAAAATTGTATTCAAAAGTAAAATTTTTCTTTAATAATAAAAAGAGATTAATTTCGCTGAAAACAATTGATAATTGGTTAGGATTTATTCCTGCAGTAGGAGAAGCTCTCATCTTTACTGCTTTTGTTTTAACTCTTCTAATAACCTTACCTATTCAGGGCAAAATAAAAAAAGATATCATTTCCTCCCAAATTGGAAAGACTTTAGTCAATTCTACGGAAACGATAGAACATCAGTTAAATAATGTTTTTGGTGAAGCGGTTAATGAGACTTTAACCTTTTTAACAATTAATCCTAATCCCACTTCGGAGGAGTCAATTGATCTCGGTTTTACTCAAAAAGAAGTCAAAGTGGACGCGCAGGCGGAAAATACGATGTTAACTTTGGTAAACATTGAAAGGCAGAAAAATAATCTTTCTCCTCTTGAGTCTGATCTCCGATTAAAAGACCTTGCCAGAGAGTATGCCAGTGATATGTTTGAGCATGGATTTTTTTCCCATTATAATCCTGAAGGACAATCTCCTTTTGACCGCATGAAGAATAAAAATATTTCTTTTTTGGCGGCCGGTGAGAATCTGGCTCTGGCACCAAATGTTGTTTTGGCCCATCAGGGTTTTATGAATTCTTCCGGTCACCGAGCTAATATTCTGTCACCTGATTTTGGTAAAGTAGGTATCGGCGCCATAGATGGTGGCATCTATGGTATGCTCTTTGTCCAGGAATTTACTGACTGACCCCGTGATCAATAACTATCTGTTTAAAATCAAACACCATGTTTCGCTCGCTTCTCTTTCAACCTTCGCTATAGGCGGTTTGGCAAAAAATTACATTCCTGTCAACAATAATACTGATTTAGTCAAAATCTTAAATTATTTCTGGCAGGAAAAGTTACCCTTCAAAATCTTTGCCGGCGGCAGTAATATCGTCTTTCCCGATAATGGCTTAAGTCTTTTTCATATCCATCTTAAAGCCGGCCAACTTCATAAGACAAATAGTTCTATTATTGCCGGTGCCGGAGTCTCTCTTTTCAGAGTTATCGAATTAGCAATTGTTCATGGTCTATCCGGCTTGGAAAACCTTTCAGGTATCCCCGGCAGTATTGGCGGAGCAGTCGTTGGTAATGCTGGTGCTTACGGTTCGTCCATTTCTGAAGTTATTTCCCAGGTTAAGATTTGGCATGAAGGTAAAATTATCTGGTTAAAAAAAGACAATTGTCAATTTTCTTATCGTGAAAGCATATTCAAACAAAAACCATACGTTATTTTACAAATAGAAATGGAATTTAATAAATCTGATCCTCGAAAACTTAAAAAAATTTCTGATGAAATTATTGATTTTCGTTGTCAGAAATATAGGCAAGGTTTGAAGTGTCCAGGCAGTTTTTTTAAGAATATAGTCGCCAAGAACCTGCCTCCCAGATTACTCAATAATATCGGTAAAGACAAAATTAACTTCGGAAAAATTCCAGCCGGTTACCTATTGGAAAGTGTCGGAGCCAAAGGTATGAGGGTAGGCGACATAGAAATTGCTCCCTTTCATGGAAATTTATTTATTAATAAAGGCAAGGGAACCGCCCGGGATGTCAAAAAATTGGCAGTCATTTTAAAAAGGAAAGTTTATCAAAAATTCGGAATTTTGTTGGAGGAGGAAATTAGGTATTTTTGATATTTATAATTCTTCCAATTTTATATTATCAGTTGTTTTTTCTTTAACTAAATCCAGATATTTTTCTGTTGTTGATAGTCTTTTGTGTCCGACAAGCTTACTGATAACTGTTAGTGGCGTGCCCGAAGCTAGATGGTGAGCAATAAAAGTATGTCTCAAATCATTTACGCGAGCTTCCGTAATTCCGGCCATTCTGAAATAACGGTCTATGGTTGTTCTGATATTGCGGACTAAAAGCGGTTTGCCGGTTTTGGTAATGAATAACGCGTTATTACTTGATTTTGGTCTGATTGTCAGCCATTTATCTAAAGCCTCTTTAGCAGCTTTGTTTAAAGGTACATTTCTCTCGGGATGTCCTTCCTGAGCGTCGATCGTCAGCTCTTTGTCCTTGATATTTTCCAGTTTCAGGTTAGCCAGTTCACCAATTCTGATACCTGTCTGCAGGAATAGTTCAACGATGGAATAAGTCCTTATGTCTCCCCGGCAGGCATCTCGAAGTGCCCGGTATTCCATTTTTGATAGAATCCTTGGAGGTTTTATCGTATATTTGGGATGAACGATATCCACTGCCGGATTGATTGACACTAAATTGTTATTCTTTAAAAATCGGTAAAATGTTTTAATTGAGTTTATTTTCCTTGAAAGTGATTTGAGGGTATATCCGTCCGAGGTTAATTTTTTTAAGAACGCCTCAAGGTCATCTTTTTCAATTTGGCCCAAGTTTTTTTTACCCATATCGGATAAAAAACTCATCAACTGTTCAATATCCTTACTGTAAGCCACAATAGTGGCTGTTGCTCTATGTGCTTCTTGTAGGTAATTGATGAATTGTTGCTGGGCACTTAAAAGCTGTTCACCGGCCGAATTCATAGGGCCTATAATACAATTAAACAGGTTGCTTGTCAAATTGAACCAATTTGATGTAGAATAAAAGTCTCATTATGCTTTACTCATATAATCTTCATCAAAAAATAGATGTAGATTTATATATTCTCTCGGTCTAGCATGATGAATAAAATTCAAATTTATCTAATAGCTGGGGTATTTTTATTTTCCCTATATACTCTTCCCTATATACACTTCCCTCCATTAGTTACAGCCCAGACTCCGGCCGCGCCAACTCCTGTCGATTATCACTTGCCGTATCCAGGAATTCTTCCTGATCATCCTCTCTATTCGCTAAAGAGATTTCGGGACTTTCTGCTTATTACTTTTAACCGCCATCCGTTAAAAAAGGTTGAACTCTATCTTCTTTTTTCCGACAAGAAGATTGCTATGTCAAGTGACCTTCTTGACAAAAGAAAATTTGATTTAACGGTTGATACTTTGAGAGAAAGTCAATCGGATCTCCTCAAGTCAGCTGGTGTCTTACTTTCCTCATCTCAAAAAAACATTTTGCCGGAAGGTTTAGCAGATAAAGTTGAATTAGCAGCCAAAAAACATCAGGAGGTTATAAAAAATATTTTTACCGCTATAACTGATCTTAAAAAGCGGGAAAAAATTAATCAGGCACTTCAATTTAATAATCAGGCAATTTCTTTAATTCAATCTGCAAAATAAATTTTCATATTATTGAATAAATAATTTCTTCTATAAGCAAAAGGGGAGTGGTAACCCTTGTAAAATTGTTGAACATTTCCCGCAAATATAAACTCTCGAGGCTAAAAAATGAACTGTCCTAATATGATATAATATGATATCTTGACAGCTGTTATTTAGCGTCTTACGATTGTCAAGGACACTATAGATAGGGTTATTATTTTGGCGACACCGATATTATGAGGTGCCCTTTTTGTGACCATCAGGATACAGAAGTAGTAGAAACCAGAGATAGTGAAGACCTGTCGACTATTAGAAGAAGACGGGAATGTATCAAGTGCACTAAGAGGTTTACTACTTACGAACGGGTTGAGCGAGTACCTCTGATAGTCATTAAAAAAGACGGTCGAAAAGAGCAATTTGATCGGGATAAGCTTAAACACGGAATTTTGAAATCATGCGAAAAAACTATTGTTGGAATTGAGGATATAGAAAAAATTGTTGATGATGTTGAGAAGGAATTGAGAAGTCTGGATACTATCGAAGTCGAAAGTAAAAAAATCGGCCAGTTGGTTGCTCAAAAACTTAAAAAAATTGATAAAATCGCCTATATTCGTTTTGCTTCCGTGTTTAGACGTTTTGTTGATCTTGAAGATTTTGAAAAAGAACTGCAAAAACTTTTATAATTTTTATTTTACTTAGAAATTTTATGAAATTAACAGGTATCCGGGAACAAGTCTTTTTAGACCGTTATTCTTTAAAAGACGACCAAGGTCACCCTGTTGAAAAAACACCCGAGAAGATGTGGCACCGGGTAGCCAAAGCCGTTGCCGCTGTAGAAAAAAAAGAAGTTAGAAATTATTGGGAAAAAAAGTTTTATGAAGCGATGGAAGATTTTAAGTTTGTACCGGGAGGACGAATTCTTTCAGGTGCCGGTAGCGGTTACAAAGTCACTTTCTATAATTGTTTTGTCATTCCCTCACCGAAAGATTCTCGTGACGGTATTTTGGAAACTTTAAAACAGATGGTGGAAATTATGGCTAGAGGCGGCGGTGTTGGTATTAACCTTTCCTCTTTGCGGCCGCGTGGGGCCAGGGTTAAAAAAGTTAATGGTTTTTCCTCCGGTCCCTGTAACTGGGCTGAACTTTTTTCCGTTGCCACCAAAGATATTATCCAGCAGGGAGGAACCAGGCGTGGGGCCTTAATGCTCATGCTTTGGGATTGGCATCCTGATATCGAAGAATTTATTACCGTCAAAAGAGATTTAACCAGGATAAACGGCGCTAATTTATCAGTCTGCGTTTCCGATAAATTTATGGAAGCCGTCAAGTTTGACCGCGACTGGCAGCTTGTTTTTCCCGACATTAACGTTCCGGAATATGATGCCCAATGGGACGGTTTATTGGATGATTGGGTAAAGGCAGGTAAAAAGGTCAAGGTTTATAAAACAGTGAAAGCAAGGAAACTTTGGGATTTGATAAGTCAAGCCGCCTGGGCTTCAGCTGAACCCGGAGTTGTCTTCATGGAGAGATATAATAAATGGAATAATAATTGGTATTTCAATAAAATTAACTGTGTTAATCCGTGTGGCGAAGAAGGCTTACCTGCTTATGGCGTCTGTAACCTTTGTTCAATTAACTTGTCTGCCTTAGTTAAAAAAGGGCAAATTGATCTCCATGAGCTTGCCAGAATTGCTAAGATCGGTGTCCGTTTCCAGGATAATGTCATCGATGCTGATTCGTATGTTTTTCCTCAAATCGAAAAAGTCCAAAAATTCGGAGAACGCCGCATTGGTTTGGGCACCATGGGATTGGGGGATGCTTTAATAAAAATGAAAATCCGTTATGGTTCACCTTCATCCCTTAAAATAATCGATAAAATTTATAAAACGATAAGAGATGCCGCCTTTGAAGCGTCAAGTGAAATCGCCAAAGAAAAGGGAGCTTTTCCCAGATTCGATGCCTCCAAATACCTTCAGGGATACTTTATAAGTATGCTTCCCAAATCAATTAAAAATAAAATCAGTAAATGGGGGATAAGAAATTCAGTTCTTCTTCAGCAGGCTCCCACCGGTTCCACTTCGCTTCTGTCAGGTGTGACTTCGGGTATTGAGCCCGTTTATGAATTTTCCTTTATTAGACGCGATCGTTTGGGTGAACACCGTTTGTATCACCCGCTTTATGAGGAATGGAAAAATAAAAATCCTGACAAACCGGTGCCTGATTATTTTGTCTCTGCTAATGGTCTGAATCCTGAAGATCATGTTCGGGTTCAGGCTGCCATCCAAAAATTTGTTGATGCTTCAATTTCCAAAACTGTTAATGCCCCCCAAACCCATTCCATTGCCGATGTCCAAAAACTGTACAGACTTGCTTATGAACTTGGTTGTAAAGGCATTACTTATATGCGTGAAGGAAGCCGGCCCGGAGTCTTGGAAAGGATCGACCAAAAAAAAGAAGAAGCCAAAAAAGCTGACCAAGTAAGCGATGGTAACGGTAAAAGAATTTCCCAAATTATTCCTAGGCCGATGGTAGTTAAAGGTGCTACTTATCAGATTGATACCCCGGTTGGAGCTGCTTTTATTACCATTAATACCGATCTTAATAATGAACCTTTGGAATTGTTTATCAATGTTGGTAAGGCCGGATCAGACGTTACTGCTATGGCCGAAGCGGTAGGACGTCTTGCCTCGCTGGTTTTGAGAATGCAGTCTAATGTACCTGCTTCTGAAAGATCTAAACAGATTTTTAATCAGCTGATAGGTATCGGTGGTAGTAAATCATTAGGCTTTGGTGAAAAGAAAGTCCGGTCGCTGCCCGACGCCGTCGCCAAAATTTTGGCAATGCATTTTGGGTATAAGGTTAAAAATGGTAACGGTGTCACCAAAGAGGAAAAACTTCTCGATAAACCGTTAGCCGTTCTTACCCAGGAAGTTTTGCCGGTGGAAAAGTCCGAATATGATTTATGTCCTGCCTGTGGTGAAGCAGCATTGGCCTATGAAGAAGGCTGCAAGAAATGCTATAGCTGCGGCTATTCAGAATGTTGATGGCTGGTTAATGAACGAAGTGAATTTACCAGCCCGATCAATCCTCCTAAATTCGCAGCACGAGCCGTGTTCGAATAGAACCCAAAAAGGCGAGTGCTAAGAATAGGAGGACTAATAATTCACAATGTCCTCCAAAATCAGAATTTATACCAGAACCGGTGATCAGGGCCAAACTTCTTTATATGGTGGCCAAAGAGTTTTTAAATCTCATCCTCGGGTTGCCGCTTTCGGTACGGTTGATGAATTAAATTCTCACCTGGGTTATTTAATAACCTTTCTGGATAAAGATCATGAAATTAAAAATTTATTAACCTCCATTCAATCTGATCTTTTCGCTATCGGCAGTAGTTTAGCCGGAAAGAGCCTCTCTTCGCATTTTTTGCTTAGCCGGACAAAGGAAATGGAAAAATTAATTGATGAACTTGATATTAAGCTTCCCCCGTTAAATAATTTTATACTTCCGTCAGGTTCCGGCCAATCTTGTTTATCTCATATTGCCCGTTCCGTCTGCCGTCGTGCCGAAAGGCACGTAGTTTCCCTCACTAAGGAAGAAGGAAAAGTTGACAAAAAAATCATATCCTATCTCAACCGTCTTTCTGATTTATTGTTCGTAATTGCCCGTTACCTTAATTATCGTTTTAAAATAAAGGACGTCATTTGGAAAAAACTATCCTGACCCGCGCCTCCCCTTGTTTTATATGCCAAATATATGACAAAATAGATATGTTACAAAAATTTAGTGAGACTGTCCGATAAACATCGGACTAGACTCACTTATCCTGAGCAAATCGAAGGATCTTTTTATGAAAAGACATAATTATAAAGAAAAAAAAACTCCCGTCTTCATTATTCTTTTTATCATTATAGCTGTAGTGGTTATTGCCCAGCTCACCTTATTTAGAAGCAATAAGAACCTGGTACAAAACAAAATTAATGACAATGCCTCAACAACTGCTAATATTCAGGAAAAACAAAGTCAGGACAATACTGTTATTATCGATTTTGGTAACGGCCAAAAAAAAGAAAAAACGGTTAAGGCCAATACCCCCTATCAGGCACTGGAAATGGTGGCTAACAGTCAAGGTTATAAAATTACCACCAAGCAATATAAATACGGTTTGATGGTAGAGGAAATTAACAGGATTAAAAATACCCCGGAAAAATATTGGCTTTTTTCCGTCAATGGTAAGCCGGGGCTTATTTCCGCCGATCGCCAAAAGTTAAATGCTGGTGATGTTGTTGAATGGAAATATACCAGTGCCAAATAAAAATCAATTTTTTCCGGCTATTCTTTTGATTGTTCTGGGTGTTCTGTTTCGGACAGTTTTGCACCTTGGAGATAATATTGAATTTGTCACTTCCGCGGCACTTCTGTCGGGCAGTTTTTTATCTCTTTATTGGGCGCTCATTGTACCTTTGCTCATTATGGTTATAAGCGATTTTTTTATCGGTAACACTTTAATTTACCTTTTTACCTGGAGTGCATATCTGATTATCGGCATCTTAGGTTTTATTTTGTTACGCTCCCCTAAAGGCGTTTTCACTCACACTCTTCAGGCAACTTATACGGGCATTATTGCCGCTATAATCTTTTTCCTCTGGACCAATTTTGGTGTTTGGTTGCTTGATACCTATGGTATGTATCCCGATAATCTTTCAGGTTTACTGGAGTCTTATATTTTCGGCCTGCCTTTTTTCAAAATGAATCTTTTGGGAAATTTATTCTTTATTCCTATCTCTTTTTTCCTTTTTCATTTGTTTATCTCTTTAAAATTTAATCAGTCTGAAAATTATTCACCTCAAAAAGCTAAATAAATCTATGACTGCCCAACTTCAACCTAATTCGTCTGATTCAAACTCCCAACCGCCTAAATCCCAAACTGTCTCAACCCCAATTCACGGTAAGGAAGCCGAAATTGCTCCTGTTTCTGTCAAAGAAGACTTAAAAGAAATCTCTGCTGAAATAGAAATTCCACAGGAAGTAAAAAAGACTGGAGTTCAGGAGATAAGAGGTACTATCGATCTTCCTCCTGATATCCAAAAATTAGGTGTGATTCCCTCCGCTCCTCAAGCGTCTGTTTCCGCCGCCATTACTACAGCCTCTCTACCTTTATCTGATGATAAGATACTTCAGGGAGTAAATGCTCCTGTCACTTCCGCTCTTAAATGGTTGGCATTTTGGTGTCTAAGAAATCTTCGAAAAGCTCATCTTGTCCTTAAGTTGATCCATGGTAAAATCATTCGCGTGAGAATTAAATGATATTCGAAATATGGACCAGACAACAGATGCAATTGTTTCTACTCTTATTAATGTCGGTCTCACTTTATTTGTCTTAATCCTCTTTTTAGCTGGATTTGCTTTCTTATTTTACTTATTCTTTTTGTGGTGGAAATACAGGAATCGTGAAAAACAGAGTTTAGAATTTGTGCTGCTGCAGGTCTCTATTCCCAAAGATAACGAAGTCAAAATCGATGCTGCGGAACAGTTCTTTACAGCTTTATCTTCACTTTCTCACGGTGGTTTTTTATCATTTTTAGCTCCTCAGGATCATATTGCTTTTGAAATTGTCGGCCGCCCCGGAGATATCCGTTTTTACGTATCCGTCCACCATCATTTAAGGGATTTATTGGAAAAACAAATATACGGCATGCATCCTGCCGCCGAAATCAGGGAAGTTGATGAATATAATATTTTTAATGAAGTTGGTAAAGTATCTTTTACCTCTTTCATTCTTAAAAATGCCGATTATCTGCCGATAAAAACCTATCGTGACTTGCCTGTTGATCCTTTGTCAAGCATCACCTCCACTCTGGCAAAAATGCAGGAGGGCGAGGGAGCCGCTTTTCAAATTCTGGTTACTCCGGCAACAGGTAAGTGGAAAAGTGCTGGTAAATCATATATTTCGAGTATTAAAAAAACAGAAGCTAATCCGGAAAAAGCCCAGTATAATGTTGATGCCAAGTCTCTTGAAACAATCGAAAATAAACTGTCTAAACCTGGTTTCTTTACGACAATAAGAGCTGTAGTGACTTCAACTACCACCGAATCTGCCAAAATGCATCTACATAATATTGAATCAGTTTTTTCCCAGTTTTCCTCGGATAAAAATCATTTCGGCGCCGGGAAAATGTTGATTAAAAGTTCTTTTATGTTTGATTTTATTTACCGTTATTTCCCCCTTTCCAATTGGCCTTATAAACAGTTTAGTGTCTTAACTTCCGAGGAACTGGCCAGCATTTTTCACTTCCCCAATAAAAGTGTGGAAACACCCCATATCCATTGGGTGACCTCCAAAAAGGCTCCTGCTCCGGCTGAGGTTCCCACTTCCGGTCTTTATCTTGGCAAGAGTGCCTATCGTGGAATTTCCCGCCCGATTCATATGGATCTTGATGACAGAAGGCGTCATATTTATATCATTGGTAAAACAGGTGTCGGTAAATCAGTTCTTCTTAAAGATATGATTCTTCAGGATATCAAATCCGGTCATGGAGTAGCTGCCATTGATCCTCATGGTGATCTGATTGAAGGGATTTTACCCCTTATTCCTCCCGAA
>Ga0155407_143_pt2 | contig 24612 bp, 22 predicted proteins | sample RifCSPhighO2_02_FD_106375 | JGI IMG/M metagenome (GOLD analysis project Ga0155407, IMG submission 106375) | Candidatus Gottesmanbacteria bacterium RIFCSPHIGHO2_02_FULL_39_14
GCCGGAGGATTGACTGAAAAGGCAGATCTTGATTGGATGGAGAAGAATCTTAACAGGGCGGCAAAACTGATTGACGGGGGGAAAATTTATATTCCAGAAAAAACTCAAAACTTCCCGCCTCAGCGGGATCCCGCAAGCGGCGGGACAAATATCAAAACTCAAAACCAAAACTTAAATCTAAAATCTAAGAATATTTTGGGAGTGACCGAAGGGTTGATTAATATAAATACAGCTACACAGACAGAACTGGAAGCTTTGCCTGGAGTGGGGCCAGTTACAGCCGGTAAAATCATTGACGGAAGGCCATACCAGACTCTGGAAGAGCTGAAGACAAAGAAAGCAGTAGGGAATGCCTTATTTGAGAAAATTAAGGACAAATTGACGGTATGAAGATGTTAAAGATATAATTTCATATGGCATATGTTAACGGGAATACTGATCATTTCTCTGGTGACTTTTATTGCGGTTATTTCTTATCGGCGTCCCAGGTTGGAACAGAGGGTGGTTAAACAAATACCCCTGATCGACTGGTTTAATATTTTTATTTTCCCGATGATTTTTTATTTCGGTCTGGTAATGATTGTCCGGAACATAATGTACAGGCCGAGGGTGAACATTCTGGACTTTGAGGACAGTCTGCTTCTGGGAGCAGGGACGATATTTTTAATTTACGCTTTTGTGGGATTGAGTGTACATTTTGTTGGGAAAGTTTTATCCCGCTACATCATAAGGTCGACGATGTCCAAGATTTATTATATTAACGAGATTTTTCACGGAAAATTAAGCCATTATATCGCCTATGTTTGTGGTTATATGGTGATTTTCACACTGGCGCTTCTGGAGATAAACTATCCTTCGACTGACAAAATGAACATCCTGATGGTATTAATAGTGGTGACGGCGGGGGCTATCAGCGGATTTTCGGCCACCAAAACCATTTTTTATACCAATGCCTGGTTCGGCGGGCACAATAAACCTCTTTTCTTTTTAGCGATCGTCTTATTATTAGTATTATTAGGTATTTACCGCAGCAATAAATTCAGTTTTGCCTATTATCCGATTAATATGTTTGTGACGATGGCGTTAATGACTATAGTTTCAACCTTTCTCTTCAGACAATTTTTGATCTATTTCCGGCTGTCAAAAAAAAGAAGACTGAAGTTTTTATCGAGGATATTGAGTGCGTAAGATTGACAATAATTTTCCTGCTCTTCTTTTATGTCTTCCGCTAACCAACTCGAGAGATCAATAAATCCGGTTGAATCTTTATTATTATCTTCTAAAAGTTTGATAGATAGGGACAGGTTATCTGCACGTCTGGGTCCACCTATAGGGGTAACTTATAGCTTTTTTGAAGATCAAGACCAGGAGACAGGCTTGTTTACGATGGAGAGGGCGAAAATTAATGAGCTGTTTGAGGAATGCGGAAAATATATGAAGCCGGATAATATTAGAAAAATTCTCCCAGCGCTAAATTATGGACTATATGGTCATCAAAGGCAGTTTCGCGATAGTGGCGAGCCTTATTCGACCCATTTATTACAAATAGCCATTTGGGCGGCTAGCGAATATCAAGCCGATTGGCAAACAATCGCTTTATGTCTTAGTCATGATCTGGATGAGGATTCACCAAATTACGGTCATAGAGTCAAGCCAAACGAATTGAAGAAAGCTTATGAGGATATGGGGTTAGCTGAGGATGGATATTTTCTGGCCAAATCAATGAGGGATATGAGAAAGATTGCCGATCCTGAAGATATTCCCAAAGGACGATTGAAGAGAATGGTAACTATTTTTCAACGATTAACTAAGAAAAAAATGGCTGAAGAGACTATTAGGAAGATTTATGATACTGTTCTTGATATCAAACAAAATCAGATTTGGCGTATGCGGACAATCTTGGTAAAACTGTTGGACCGGCGGCATAATATGGAGACTATTGATTCACAGCCTGAAGATAAGCAAATAGCCAAAGCTCAGGAAACGCTTTATGTCTATGTCAACATGGCTCATGTTTTTAGATTATTTAAACTCCGCGATCAGTTAGCGGAGTTGGCACTTAAGAAGCTTTATCCTGAAGATACAGAATATTTAATAACTTTAGCTCAACAGGGAGCTCTGGTGACGGAAGAGCTTACCAAGACCAGGATTGATGAAATAAGGCCGATTGAGGTGTTTAATAATGTATTAAGAGATGATTCTATAGTCAGTCAATGGATAGATGGTGGTGAGCCGAAATTACATATCAGATCGCCCAACGTTTATGAGTTATTTAAAGAATTACGATTAGGGAAGAAGGTTGATGCATATCAGAAACTTACGATTGAAGTTCCAGAATTAAACAGTGAGAGTGATGGGGAATGGTTTCTAAGATGTAGCTCTTGTTTTCAGGCAATACTTAAACTTTTTCCTGAGAGTCTCAAGAAAGATTTGGGAGTCGGAAAAAACTTGATATTTATGAGGTCACATCCTCGAAGAACGGAAGAGGCAATTATTACTATCAAGGATATGGATTTTTACTTGAGTTTCATTGGTTCGAAAGAGTATCAGGAGGAAAATGCAACTCTTGCTGATTTATTTAGAGATGATAATTTACCAGATGAAAATCTGGAGTTGCAGCGTAACTTTATGCGAGCGCAAATATTTAAAATTAGTGATATTTATCGTCAGGCTCGAAGAAGTGGGGATTTAAGCTCATTTTATGAAACCATTGCCGGCGAAAAGGTTGTTCATACCAAAGAAGGTTACCCATTTTATTTGCCCGAGAGCGGAACTTTAGTAGATATGTTGTTAACTTTATACGGGACAGATGTCGCATCAATTGTCAACGTAAAAATTAGAAAGGAAGACGGAAGAAGTTTTTGGCTTCGGAATTATCCTGCTTGGAGTCAATACCAGCTTTCCTCAGGAGACCAAGTGATTGAAGTTAAATATTCTAAAATTACAAGTTCATTACAATTAATTGACTTATTAGACAGGGTAACCTTGAGGAATGTCAAGCAGGCAATATTAGACCAGATTGAAGTGGTTTTAGATAGAGATAAGCTGTTTCGGGATATATTACGAAGGCGACTAATTTCTAGAGGTAGGATTAGATTATGGAGTTTAATGAAGGAAAAGCCTGTTGATCAGATACACTTTACCTCAGTTGATTATCCAATCGAAGTTCTTCTGGATGGATTAATTCCTGAATCTTTTACCTCGAAAGATGACTTTCTACTGGCCCTGGGCATGGAGAAAATCAGTCAGAGACAAGTGGATGATTTAATTACAGAGATGAGAAGGAAAGGTTTTGAGATGGTTAGACTAGATCTTAATACAGAAGAACGGTTGGTTGGACTTGAAGGTGAAGAAATCGTCAGACTTGTTGAGGAAATCTTAAGAAAGTTTGATATTAAATATTTAGCTTTTGAACTGGCAACTGAAGCAGCTACGAGTTTTCCTATAATAAGGCTAATCTTCCACGAAAGTAGACTAGGGAAAAATACCAAGAGTCAACTTGAGAAAATGGATAAGTTGATTGAAGTTTTACAAGAAGCAGGTTTTGGATCAGTGATAGGTTGGGAGAAAGCAATAGAGGATTTAGAAAGTAGAATCGGGAAGCAACTCAGGTAGGTAAGGTTGAAAAGAAGGTAGTTTTAATTGATAATTTTAGACAGATGCCGGCATATTACAGCTTTACCTCGGTGATCAATTCGCTTCTGGCCGAACCGCAGGCGTCGCTTCTTAACGGCATCCTGTTTGGAGTTCGGGGTAATATACCTAAATCTTTATATCAGGCTTTAATTGATACGGGAACGCTCCATATCATTGCTTTATCGGGGATGAATATAACGATTTTGGCTAATCTGACGGCCAAGATCACCCTATTTTTAGGGAGAAAAGCCTCTAGTATTTTAACAATTAGTCTTATAGTATTATTTGTTTGGTTTGTGGGAACCAGTCCTTCAGTTGTCCGGGCTGCCATAATGGGCAGTCTGTCATTATTGGCAGTATATTTTGGCAGGCAGTATTACGGACTGCTAGCTTTGTTTTTGACTTCTCTGATAATGATTTTATTTGATTTCAGCCTTATAAATAATCTGTCTTTTCAATTGTCTTTTTTAGCTACTTTGGGAATCATTTTGGCAAACAGATTTTCTGTCCGCCAAGTGAAAAGCGGGCCGCTGGGACAATTTATTTCAATTTTTAAGGAAAATTTAAAGCTGACAGTTAGCGCTCAAATTTTAACTTTGCCAGTCATTCTCTATAATTTTAAAAGAATTTCATTAATTGCTCCACTGGCGAATTTGCTGGTGGAGTGGGCGATCCAGCCGATCATGGTTTTGGGCTTCGTGACGGGAGTATTGGGATTTATCTGGAAGCCTTTGGGATTAATTCCGGCCTGGTTTGCCTGGGTGCCGTTGACCTATCTAATCACTGTTATTGAATGGTTGGCGAAAATTCCGGGGGCTTCTATTAATTTTTAATAATAATGTTTTCAAGAAAATATTTTTTCATCGGAGGGTTTTTCGGGTTGGTATTGCTGCTTGTTTATATCTTTTCCCTGCCTGATGGGAAGCTGCATGTTATTTTCTGTGACGTGGGGCAGGGAGATGCTATATATATCAGGGAAGCGAGCGGAATGGATATGCTGATAGACGGAGGACCAAATGACAAAGTGTTATCGTGTTTGGGGGAAAATATGCCATTTTATGACCGGACTATTGATGTGGTTGTTCTGTCCCATCCGCAGAAAGATCATCTGCAGGGGCTAATTTCTGTTCTAGAACGTTATAATGTGAGATATTTTGTTATAGGGGTAGAAGGTAATAAAACCGAGGGTTATAAGAAACTGGCCGAGCAGATTCGCACGAAAAGAATTCCTTACAAAAACCTTTTTCAGGGAGATTATTTTATGTTAGGTAACGTCAGGATGAATGTTTTATGGCCGGAGCGGAGGTGGGTTGCAGAGAAATTACAGCAGCCCGCCTTCGCCGAGGCTATGGCGGGCAAAGCAGTATTGGGGATGGCAACGGATGCAAATATAAATGATTTTTCTTATTATTTACATCTTCAATACGGGGAATTTGATGCTCTTTTTACCGGAGACGGGGATAGCAGAATACAACCAGAGGTTATGACAACAGCCGGTTTACCCGATGTGGAGCTACTTAAATTTCCCCATCACGGTTCAAAGACGGGCATTTTGCCAGAATTCCTGGATGAGATTAAACCGGAGGCGGCGGTGATTTCTTCAGGGAAAAATCCCTGGGGTCACCCGACAAAAGAGGCTTTACAACTTCTTAGTCAGCGGGGGATAAATATATTAAGGACCGACAGAGAAGGGGATATTGAGGTTGAGAGTGACGGGATGAGTTGGGAAGTGAATTAATACCGGAGGTGTCTATCTTGTTCACGCGGGGGGTGCACAGTGTTCTAGCTTTCTTCGTAAAACCATTTGTTGAAGCGGGAGAGGTGGCCGCGTCTGGCTTGCTTGAAAGGTGAGCCGGTGTTGTAAGCCCGGGCTAACTGCTGGGGAGATAATCGGCCGTATTTGTCAAGGTATTTTTTATGATAGCGGCCGATCAGATCGATGCCGATTTCCGGAATAAACAGTTCCGAGGGAGCTCCGTTAAATCCTAAAGATCTGGCTGTCGAAACCAAAATCTGTCCCAAACCGTAACTGGCTTCATTTAATCGAGGTTCAAAGCGGTAGGCATGTTCATTGCCTTGGGATTCGGTCATGATGGTGGCATAGATTAGTTGAGGATCAAGATCATACTTTTGTGAAGTATAGGCGATCAGATCTTTATATTCATATTTTATCCAGGAGCGGCTATCTTCAGGCGCCGGAGGAGGTGATACCGGGGAATTGGGATCAGGAGGCGTGGGGACGGGCTTGAGCCATGAGGTTTGAGCATATATTTTCGCCGTGAATATTAAACTCACTAAAAAGATACAGTTGAGTAAACGGAGCAGTATAAGAAACTTGGAAGAACGTTTCTTCATTAAAAATACGAGGACAGTAGGGAGGGAACGTAGAACGTTCTACAATCGAAATGATATCAAACAATACGAACTAAGTCAAACTGAGTCAAGCTTAAAAGATATTGACTTGAGATACAGCAAAGCCTAAACTTAGGTCGCTGCCTTTTTTATGTCCCAATTATCCCCTGAGTCGGAAGGAAGCTTGGTTTATTCTGAATTTGATACGAGCCAAGGCAGATTGGCAAGGTTATTGTGGGAAGAAACATTTGCCGAATATAAGGACATTGAACCTGGAGATGTAAGATTATTATACACAGGGATAGGAGAGGCTCCATATCTGAGTTCGCCTCAAACTATCAGAATATTTGGAGATACTTCGAAAGTAATTTCATATTTAGATCTTAAAGATTATTTTGGTCAGGTACCCCGAATGCTTTTTTTAATCGGCAGTCCCTTACTTGCCGATGATGTAGTAAATTTAAAAAGTTTAGCCAGACATTATAAAGAGCAGGGAGTGGAGAAAGTAGTTGCTGTGATGACATGTTTGGCGCATGAGAGGCAAGACCATACATTTACCGGTCCTGACGGCAAACCAATTTTTGAAGCAACTACACTTAAAGAGATTGTCAGTAATTTAGCGGCAAAGGAATTGATTGAGGTTCCAAGCGGTAACGGGGAAACAATATACCGAAAGGATCGATCAATTGATGCCGGTTTTATTCTTCAACCTCATTCTTTCAGATCGGTGGAGTTTGGTTTAAGGCATAAATTTCCGCTTCTCCCATTAGATGCTTTGGATTTCCTAATTGAAAAAGCCCAGCTTAGAAAAGTTAAAAATCCTTATGTGGTCAGCGCTGACAAAGGGAGGAAAGATGAGGCAAGAAGAGTGGCGGAATTTTTAAACTGTCTAAGAGCTTCAGCTAATAAAGAAAGAGACAGGCCGGGAGAGGGATATCCTACTGTGACTTTGCCAGAAAATGTTCTTAATGAAATTATAGAAAACGGTTATACAGTCATATGTGCTGAGGATGAGATTCGGGAAGGAGGAACTTTGGGAGAACTCGGAAAGTTAGGAAAATTAGGATTTAACATAATTGTTTTGGCTCCGAAAGCTATTATAGCAACAAGAAACGAAATATCTGCCGTTGATCACCTTTTGGAAGCGTCAATCATTCAGATTCATACTACTGACGCGGTTAAGCCACAAACTGAGACAACACCAATTAATCATAAACTGTCAGTTTATCCTATCGGACCGGAATTAGAAAAGATTATTGAGTATTTAAGATTTCATCTGGTCGATCCTGACAACCCTAATTGGTTTCAGCCGGAAGAAACCGGGAGTCTGGTGAGACTTGAATTAACAAAAGAAGTTTATACTTAGATCTTTGATCGTCTTGACAAGCTAAATATAATAAGATAGATTAATATATAAAAGAAATGGAATTCTTGGGAAATCACCTTGAACCTCCAGAACAAGAATAGGAGGTTTTTTTATGGAAACACATCAGGCAATAGCCAGAAAATTAGCCGTGGATATGGGGATACCTCCCGGAGAGGTATCGATAAGAACAGTTCTAAGACCCGAGGGAGATAACAAAGTGAAATCGGTCATAGTGTTTCAGTATGCCGGAATTAAAGAAGATTATTATCCCAACCCCGGCGGATTTGCCAGAGAAGAGGAAGCGAGACAGGTAATTATGGATGCTAAGGCAGGTTACGAAAGTGCAAGATCGAAGACGGCACAGGAAATTATCAAAGCTTTAGGAGAACATGAGCCGGGAACAGTAGAATCACCTTGGGAGGATAGAAGTGTTTAATCTGCGGGGCGTTAGGACGCTAAAACTTAGGACCGTCCCAGATTTTCACTTTACATATAATTGATAAGTAAGGGTATATATATTAATTATGGACCAAGGAGAGGGACCTCCGAAGCCCCGGAGGGTAGCACGAAGAGACTTTTTAAAAATAGCCTCAGGTGGGGTAGTGGGAGTTGTAGCAGATGAAATAGCTCGTAAATTCCGAAAAGAAAAAAAAGGTGATGAACAACCTCCTATTGTTGCCACTGAGGTGCCCATGATTAATCTTCCATTAAAAGTTGAAAGCGGTGTAAAACAGACAGATCCTTCTATTGACCCTAAACTTAGAGAAACATTAATTTCAGATGAGAATCCAAGTATGTTTCTGGAGGGTGGAGCTCTTATTTCAGCGTTAATGATTGAAAAATATCTTGATGGAAGTCTTACTGTAGAACAAATACGAGCAATAACTCAAGCAATGCTTATGTTAAAAGGGATTCAATTACCGGATTTTCCCGATGAAACTCCGCCAGAAGGTACAAAGGATACTGCAATTTCAAGTTTTAAATCCTCCATAAAATCAACATAGCGGGTTAGGAGTTAGAGGTTAAGGATGGAGGGAAGGATGGGGGAGATGAGTTCAAGAACGACCGGACTTAATTTACCAGGGGGCAGCCGGAGAGGAGGGTTTCTTGAGGCGGATTGTAACCCGAGGTGTTATTGCTATAACACCTCCCAGGTGTTAGTGTTAGTGACTGAGGGATTTGAGAATGGGGAGAAGGGGTGAAATCAATCTTGTTACAAAAGCCTTATCTATTGGCCCGGAAGGGGCGTGCTGGGTGAGATTGACATTGAAGACATGGGAATGGGGAAAGGTTTTTTTCATACCGGCAATGGTTTTGGGGGTGTCCAGAATATCATCATGAATATTGTAGATAAGAGTGGCGGGGATATTGAAAATAAGATTTTCTTTTTTCAAATGAAGGCTAAAGATATCATAAATCAATTCCACCCAGGCACGGGAATTCATTTGTGAAGTTAATTTAATCTGATGAGGGATGACTTGGTCGATATGGCGTTCATGGCGGTAGAGAAGTCTGAAATAGAGTGTTAAAAATTTATCGCTATGAAGGGAGCTGTCGATAATTGAATTTATTAATCTATTGTGCGGACCGAAAGTCTTTATGGTTTGGATAGCCAGGCTGTCGATTGTATTCAATAGGATATAATCGGCATCATAGATGGCCTCGAAAAACATAAGATGTGACGGCGGTTTTTCTGTTATCTGCAACAATCTGACGGCAATAACTGCTCCGAGGCAAAAACCGGAGAGGATATAGTCTTCTATGCCCAGCTTAGCAATCATTTTGTTTAGTAACAAAGCATAATTTTTGGCAGTATGCTGATAGTGTCCCAAAGGCGAGATTGTGCTTATACCCGGCAATTCCGGGATATAGACGGTGAAATAGCGGGCTAATATATCCAGCAGACTGGAAAATCTGTTGACATCGGAGTGGAAAGCAGGAATCAGAAAGAGGGTTCTGCCTTGTCCCAGGCGATAATAGGAGAAGCGGATTTGACTTATGACAATTTCATTTTTAGGCAGTGTCATTGGCATCGCTTGGATTAATTTGTATTCGGGCAGCCGGAGAGGAGGGTTTTTCTTTCTTCTTCACTTTTTCCTTCGGCCTGTTTTTTGGCTTCTTCGCATTCGCTTGCCGAGCGGAAGGAACATTTTTTAGTGGGGACTTTATCGGCAGTAAAATATTCCGTTTTTTCCTGCGGACAATAGGGACAAGTCAGAAGCCCGTTCACGGCACAGACTTTTACGGCAATCAGGCCTTCGGGGGCGGGAAAATCTTTAGGCTCTGTATCTTTTAATAAAAAGCTCATAACATCATTCCAAATGGGGGCGGCACCGGTGATGCCGGAAACGAGGTTTTTATTCATAAAGCTGCCGTCATTATTCCCAACCCAGGCAGCCACCAGATAATCGGGAGTGTAGCCGATGGTCCAATTATCCCTAAAATTATTACTAGTGCCGGTTTTGACGGCCACTTTATGATTGGGGACGGTTAATTTGGCATTTTGTCCAAAGGCAGGTAATCGGGCGATATTGTCGGACAGGATGTCTGTCAACCAATAGGCGGACAGGGGCGAAATGACCTGCTGATTTTCTTCGGCTATACCCATAACCTGACTGCCATCGTCCGGAATATTTTCCCCGTTGCCGGCGGCTACTTCGGGGATAAGGGCTAAATCCTGTTTTTCATAGAAGGCGGCGGTAAGATCCTGGTTAGAAGAATCACGGATAGCCAGAACTGATTTTAATTCTTTTTTTACGCCTAAATTAGCAATAGTGCCGTAAGCACGGGCCATATCTATCATTGTGACCTCGGCCCCGCCCAGAGTTAAAGATAAACCGATCGGTCCGGCGTTGATTAAGCTTTTTAAACCCAGATCGATGCCTATTTTTTTTACATTATCAACACCTAATTTTTCCAAAGTTTTGACTGCAGGAACATTATACGAATTGGCCAGGGCTGATCTGACGGTAACGGTTCCGTGGAATTTGCCGTCATAATTGACCGGAGCATAGATTTCCGTAGATCCGGGTGATTTGTAAACTACCGGAGCATCCAGGAGAGTAGACGTGGGAGTAAAACCATGATCAAAAGCGTAGCCATAGGTTATAGGTTTAAAAGCCGAACCGGGCTGACGCGGAGCGAGAGTGGCATTGTAATGGCCGTCGTTATTGGCATCGAAATAATCAACCGAGCCGACCATAGCCAGGATTTCACCCGAGGCCGGAGCGGTGACCAGGGCAGCGGCGTTATTGATGCGATATTTGGTTTTGATGGCATCGATATTTTCCCAGACTATTTCCTGAACGATATTGTGAATATCCAGATCGAGAGTGGTAGTGACGTCAAGACCGCCTTCCTCGACAACATTTTCGCCGAATTTATCCACCAGTTCATTTTTCACATACATGACAAAGTGGGGCGCCAAGATATTTATTTTCTGGGGGGCAAGGGTAATCTTTTCATTAATGGCGTCAAAGTATTCCGATTCACTGATCATGCCCAGATTAAACATTCTTTCCAGAACCTGCTGTTTTCTTAAATTGGCCAGTTGGGGCTTGCTGCCGTAGGGAGAAAAAGTAGTCGGAGCAGCAGGCAGGCCGGCTAAAAAAGCTGCTTCGGCTAAATCAAGATCCGGGGTCGATTTGCCAAAGTACATCTGGGCGGCAGCTTCTATGCCGTAAGCAGGACCTCCATAGCCGACGGTATTCAGATACATGGTCAGAATTTCTTCTTTGCTATAAATTGTTTCTGCCCAGACGGAGAGAACAATTTCTTTTAATTTTCTCAGATAGGATTTTTTCGGAGGAAAATATCTGTTTTTGATCAGTTGCTGGGTGATAGTTGATCCTCCCTGGTATAAATCGATGTCTTCTTCTTTAAGATTGTTGATAAAGGCTCTTAATATGCCTCTGAAGTCTATGCCAAAATGCTTATAGAAGTTGGCATCTTCGATGGCGATAGTTGTATTTTTAACAATATCGGGGATATCTTCATAGGCAAGCTGGACCCGGTTGGCATTATTGTATACACGATAAAGAACGCGGCCATTCCTATCCCTAATGATGGTAGTCATAGGAGGTTTTCTGGAACTTAGTTCGTAGGGATTAGGTAAGTCTTTAAAAATATAGTAGTAAGTGAAACCGCCAAAGGTTGTCACAACGGCTAAAAATGTTATTAAACTTTTGGGATGGGATTTGGCGAAACAGTAAAGCCGGCCAGGCAAGTTATAACGGGAGAGGCGTAGACCCCGTTTAGATCGGGGAAGCTCCCGGCGGCGCCGGGGTAGACTTTTTTGGAGATACTTTTCCAAGCCAAAAATAGGTTTTTTAAAAAAGATTTTATTAGCTGCGGATTGGCGCGGAGAGGCGGCCTTTAAGGACCTTTTTATAGATGGTGATTTATTCTTTATTTTATTAGAGGAATTTTTTTTCTTTAGTTTGGGCATTATATATCCAGCAAATCACAGATTTTCGATAGTTGTCAATATACAAAAATATAGTGGGAAATTAGAAGTATTAAGTAACATCAAATATTGATATACAAGTATATATTAACTCTTAATTTAATAGAGTTGACAAAGTTGCAAAATAATTTTTAAGTTAAATTAGATGAAGATTTTAGGAAAGTTAACCCTTTCCATTTTGGCAGTTTTGACACTTTTTTCTCTAACTGCCTTAAAACCTGTTCTGGTGGCAGCCAATGACTGCGGTGGTCCATATCCTCCAAAACCGGATAAAGTCTGGACTAAGTCAGGACCCGGCGGGAGCGAGGTAACTATTTACTGGAACGAAGTTGCCTATGCCAACCGGTATGCAGTTGCCTATGGTTTAGAATCCGGTAAATATTTATACGGGGCAACCAACATTGGCGGAACTTCTTCGCGCTCTTATACCGTAAAAGGATTAACGCCGGGGACAAAATATTACCTGGTGCTTTCAGCAGCCCGAGATTGTTCTGCCAGTCCATTTTCCAATGAAGTGACAGCCTGGGCAGGGAGTGGGACGGTCGCCTACGCCAAGGCTTCGGCAAGCCAAGCCGCTACTACAGTGAGTCAAGGAGCCGCCTCCGCTAAAGCTATGGCGGTCGAAGCAGCAAATTTAAGCGTCTGGTCGGGACCGGGGGTAGGACAGGTTACTTTGAAGTGGTATCATCGCGAAGATGTTGATAATTATCACCTGGTGTACGGGACAAAGATGGGACAATATGAATACGGAGCGTTAAATATTGGTAAAGTGACTCAATTTACAGTGGGGAGCCTGGTTCCCGGCAGAGCTTATTACTTCGCCTTAGTGCCGGTTAAAGGCGATCGGGCTCTTTATACAGGGCAGGGAGTAAGAGGAGTAGCCAAAGGAGTTCCTGCAAGGGAAGTTGTCATGACAAATCCTTCTAATTTGGAGCCGGTTCCGGTTACACGGGTTGAGGAACCAGTTTCAGTAAATATCGATGAAGGATCGCCGGTTATCCCGCCGGACCAAGAACAAGTCCAGGGAATTGAAGATACCGTTCCCGAAAATATCGGCGGATTGCCGGATATCAGCAATGAAGGTTATGCAGGAAATGATGAAGAAGGCTTTGAGGAAGAAACTCTTCCTAATGTCGAGAATGAAGGCTATGTCGGATCAGACGACTGAACTGATCCCGGGATATTAATTTTGAAATCAACTATTCCGGGATAAACAACATTTACCCATTTTTCTTCAGAACAGAACCTTCAGCACAATAAACAATTACAACTTTTGTTATATTTTTGCCTGAATTGTTGTTTACTTTTATTTCACCGTGAATCGTATTGTTTATCTGAATCGGGGTTAGCGTTGGATTAACTGTAGGTTTTATTGTGGCTGTTGCATTAGGTTTAGATTTCGATCCCGGAGTGGCTGATATTACAGGGATTATCTTTACGGTCGGAGTGGGTGAAGTCACTATATTTTCTACCCCGGCAATATTGTTTCTGTTTCTTTGTAAAAGCGATCTGACCGTACTGGTTGCCCGGGGAAGAATAAAGACAATAGCAGCTATTATGATAATCAGGAAAATAATTATCACGATAGCACTAGTTTGACCGGCAGAATTTGCAGATTTTCGGGAAAGGCTTTTTTCTTTATCCATGAAACCTTTCACTTAGAAGTTTAAGGGAAGATTGTAAGACCAATGTTAAAGCCTGATTACACTTTTACAATTTTGATATTAACAGTATATAATTGGAGGCTTTATGTCGAGATTTATCGAAAAAATCAACCAGGCGGCAGAGAATAGAGTAGATAAGATGAGGGCAAAGATAGATACTGCTTTAAACTACATAGAAGAAGCCAGGGCGGTTGACGGCCGGCCGATCAAAGTGACGGATCCCGAAAGCGGTCATTTGCCGCTGCTTTTTCAATCGGTTCCAGTGATAAGAATGCGGGAAGGGCAAAAAGGACAGTTTATGGGTAATATTCCCTTATTAGTCATCGGAAGTCCGGCCAGCCGAGAGGCAGAGTTATCTGTCAAAGGAATAAATATGACTAAGAAAAGATTAAAAATAAGAATCGGACAGCGAGATTTAGACAGACCTTACTTATGGGAGAGCGGATTATTGAAATTATTATTTCCATATGATGAAAAAAAGGAAGTGTCTGTTTCCTTGTCTAAAAAAAGGGAAGGTGAGCAGTTGGGTTTAGGACTGAAGCTTGAGCGGGATGGTATTTCCTTTTTCGGGTTGACCATTAACAATGATTTCAGGGAATTATTCCAACCGGACGGCCGGTTACGTTCAATTGAGACGGAAAGAAAAAAAATTGAGGTTGTGCAGAATCAGATTCTCTCCAGAATTATAAAACTAGAGGATTACTACAATACTAGAGATGTAGAAAAATTAAGAGCCCTTTTTGACAGGAAACCCCGGGAAGTTTTTTTTGCTTTGTGGAATACCGCCAAATTTTACAGGGGAAGAAATGAATTTTATCCTCCGGAGGAGGAAATGCAGACAGCAGAAAAGGAATTACTGATAAGATCTTTATCCATCGATATTTACGATAGTGGGTTATCAGCCAGTATCGACAGCTATACTGTTGTTCCAGTTGGACATATGATGATGGTTACAATTGGCCCAATCAATGTACCGGAAGGAGCGGATGATGATCTTGATGTGCTAATTAAGCCTAAAAGCGACGATGAGTATCCCAGCAGACTAAATTTAAGACTTGAACAAAAGGGAAGATTGTTAGCAGCATCAACCTGGTACGCGAAGCTGAATCCGGCGGGACAGTTTCAGACCATTCAAGCAAGCGCCGATATATTCAGTAAACCCGATAAACTCTGTCGATTAATAGCAATGTTAATACTACCTTTAGAGAGAAATCTTGACCCGGACTATATAATTAAGAAAAAAACATGGAGATCATAAAATTTAGAAATCCGGGCAATTTTTGCAGACTATAATGTGGAAAAAACGGTAGACGGAGGATTGAGAGCAACGGGAATAGTTCCGGATGGATCATTTTCGCGCGGTCCCGAGATATATACCATTGATACAAACGGCAGACCGATTAGTTTCAGAGAAGGCCAGGATCTTATTCCAGAAGATCAATTACAGTCGGAAAGAAGAGTAGTAGATTTCCCGGATTTAGCGATGGACTTACATATTAGCTACGATCCAAATGGAAGGGTAACAGAACTGGTTTATCAGGCGCAAATCAGGACAGTGCCGGGAATGCCAGCCAGTTATAAATTTGAGGAAAGACTGCTGGAAACAGGAGAGGTGGTAGAAATGACAACATATGGTAATTGGAGAGCGAAAAACATCAGATCACCGGGACGGCTGGAACTGTTAACATTCAGTGATCGATTAGCTCCTCCTCCAACACCTTCGACTCCTCCTGAAGCAGGGGGTTGACGCTTTCACGGTGTATTTTTCCAATAAAGCGTTGAACCGAAAACTTAATTATTTTATAATGAATCACTATGGGGATTACTAAGCTGGATATTAAGGTTATCAACCCGGAAAATCCAAAGAAAATAAAACATCCAAATTTTTAGTTGATTCCGGGGCCGCTTATTCAGTAATACCGGCTTAAGTTCTAAAGGAATTAGGGATTACACCCACTTCGAAAAAAAAATTCATATATTAGCAAACGGTGAACTGGAAAGTCTTAGACTTATTCTTGATCCAATCCGGCGCCAATTGAAACCGCTTCCGATGCTTCTAATGTAATACCGATGACCCCTGCCGGTACAGCGGATTGACAGGTTTGATATAATATAAATAATTCAAATAAAGCAATGCTCTGATGAATTTCGGGGCAAGCCGGAGTCGCGATCCGGCGGGCTGAGAGCCAAAATGCTCTACGGAAGTCAACCGTAAAATAGGACAAAAGCGTGTCGGAGAACCCACCTTCGTCCCGATAAAATCGAGACTACGGCGAGGTGAAAGCGGAGCGCTGAAAGAGCCCCGATATTATCCCGATATTATGTGCGTGTTACGCACATCATCGGGACCATCGGGGGAAATAAGGTGGCACCACGGTGTAACCGTCCTTAATCCCGCATTTTGCGGGAGACAGGACGGATTTTTTTGGCTATGAAAGACAAGCATTTTTTATCGATAAGCGATTTAACCGGTCCGGAAATAAAGGACTTATTTACTGCGGCCAAATTCATGAAAAAGCAGTTGAAGAAAATAGGTTTTAACAAGCCGGTTCTGAATAAAAAAACTTTAGTAATGATGTTTGAGAAGCCGAGTTTGAGAACACGGCTTTCATTTGAGGCCGGCATGACACAGTTGGGCGGACACGCAGTTTATTTGGGAATGGCGGAGATCGGCATGGGAGTAAGAGAAAAGATTGCCGATGTGGCCAGAGTGACTTCAGGAATGGGGGATTTGATAGTCGCGAGAACATTTAAACATCAATCCATAGAAGAACTGGCGGAATTTTCAAAAGTGCCGGTGGTTAACGGGCTTTCCGATTTGGAACATCCCTGCCAAGCTTTGGCAGATTTTATGACAATTCTGGAAGTGAAAGGTATATTAGCCGGTTTGACAATCTGTTTTATAGGCGACGGTGAAAACAATATTGCACACTCACTTTGCCTGGGTTCGGCAATTCTGGGGATTGATTTTAAATGCGCATCCCCACAAGGGTATTTTTTAAAATCCGAAATATTGGAAAAAGCCAGGGAAATTGCCGGGGAAACCAAAACTTTAATCCAGCAAACAGTCGATCCGGAAAAAGCGATTTATAAAGCTGATGTTGTATACACCGATACCTGGATCAGCATGGGAGACGAGAAAGATAAAGATACAAGACTAAAAACTTTTTTACCTTATCAGGTGACAGGCAAATTAATGGAATTGGCCGACAGCCAGGCAATTTTCATGCATGATTTGCCGGCATACAGAGGTCAGGAAGTAACTCGCGAAGTAATTGACGGACCGCAATCTGTTGTTTTTAAACAAGCACATAATCGTTTGCACGTACAAAAGGCATTATTAATTAAATTAGTAAAGAAAAATTAGGAGGCAAATATGGAATTACCAAAAAAATCAATAAACTTTATTAAAAATAGAAAAGCCGGAAAAACCTGCCTGTTGATGTATTCAGGCGGAGTGGATACGTCGATTTGCGTGTTCTTACTCCAGAAATATTACGGGTACAAAGTGATCACGGCAACCGTTGACCTGGGGCAAAAGTTTCAGGATCCCAAGAAGATGGGCGAGAAAGCCTTAAAGCTGGGGGCTATTGAGCATCTGACTATAAAAAGCAGCGAGGAATTTGCCAATAATTGGATTTTGCCGGCAATATTTGCCAACGCCTATTATGACGAAAAATACTGCCTGTCGACATCACTGGCAAGGCCATTGACGGCCAAAAAATGCGTTGAGGCAGCCCAAAAATTAAAGGTTGACGCCATAGCCCACGGCTGTAAGGGAAGAGGGGCGGACGCCTTCAGGATCAACATGGTTTTTAAGTTTTTAGCCCCTGATATGCCGGTGGTTTTACCGATCCATGACTGGAATCCGATACGGGCGGAGGAGGCGGAGTTTGCCCATAAGCAAGGCATACCGATACCGGTTGATTATAAAAATCCCTTTTCCTATGACGAAAACTTATGGGGGGTAGCCATAAATTACGGGACGATTGACAATATTGAAAAGGAGGTCCCTGAGAAAGCGTACAAATGGACAGCCGATCCGCATTCAGGACCGGCAAAAGGGGAAGAAATTGTGGTGGAATTTGTCAATGGTGTGCCGGTTTCCGTCAACGGGAAAAAGATGGAGCTGGTTGAACTTATCAAGATGATAAACCAATCAGGCGGAAAGCACGGAATTGGCAGGCACGACATGATCGAGAACGGGCTGTACGGGAACAAATTCAGATGGGTATATGAGAGTCCGGCGGCTGATATTCTGATATTGGCCCATAAGGAACTGGAGAAGGTGGTATTGCCCAAGCAGACTCTTTATTTTAAAGAACAGGTAATTGACAAAAAATGGGCTGAACTGGCTTATTATTCCTACTGGTACAGCCCGCTAATGGCCGGATTAACTGGATTAATTAAACATCTACAATCCTATGTTATGGGTGAAGTAAGCCTTTTTCTATATAAAGGGAATATAAAAGTCATAAAAAGGAGCGCTCCTTATTCTCTGGTCAAATCAATATATCCCGACCTGACTGATTTTGTCCCCTACGGATATGAGGAGTACCTGTTTTCGTCTGTTCATAAGGAGAATATTATAAATGTATTAAATGGAGGTTAGTGATATGAAAGATCAAAACACCAATCCATTTTGGGGAGAAGGGGAGAGCGCGGATTTCGGGAAGATCGCTATAGAATACGCTGCCGGAGAGGATGTTGTTTTGGATGCGGCCTTTGTTCAATACGAATGTTTGGTCAATATGGCACATTTGGTGATGCTTTCCAAACAGAAAATATTAAATATGAAGATTGTTGTTAAATTGTTAAATGGTTTGCGGGAGATTATAAAGCTTGATCAGAAGGGTCAATTTATTCTGAAAAGAGAACTGGAAGATGTCCACAGCAATGTGGAGCAGTATCTAATCGAAAAATACGGTATTCAGACAGGAGGATATTTAAGGTTGGGGATTGCCAGGAACGACCAGGTATATACGGATACCAGGATTTATATGAGGGAAAAAATCATCCTGATTTGCAAACAACTGACTGATCTTATCAGGGGAATAAATCAGGAAGCGGCAAAGCATTTTGAGACTGTTATGCCGGGATATACCCATTTAAGGGTTTCCCAGCCGGTGACCTGGGCTCATTTTCTGACCGGGAAAGCTTATCATTTTCTTGATGATTTAAGTAATATTATTAAACATTTTGATACAGTTAACCAATGCCCGTTGGGAATCTTTGAAATGGCCGGGACGCATCTGCCGATTGACAGAAATTTAACCAGCAGACTTTTAGGGTTTGACAAACCCACAGCTCACAGTTTATACACCGCCAATCAGAGAGGAGAGATTGAGGCGAAACTTATGGCTGAGCTTTCGATTTTGGCTATGCACATTAAAAGGACGATGAATGAAGTGATTATTTTTTCCACGCATGAATTCGGGCTTTTGACAATAGATGATTTATATACAACAGGAGGCACTGCCCAGCCGAATCTTAAAAATCCGGACACGCTGGAGGTGGTCCGTGCCAATATGGCGAAATTACCAAGCGCTTTTATGGAGATATATCTGATAATGGAATGCCTGCCGTCAGGATTTAACAGGGATACCCAAGCTACAAAGCCCGTTTTATTTAAATCTCTGGAAACGATAATCAAGAGCCTTCCGGTGGTTGGAGGGATTATTGCGACTCTGAAAGTTAATAAGCAGCAGATGGAGAAGGCGGCAAATATCAATTTTTCAATTGCTCCATCCGTTGCAGTGCAGATTTCAGTAAAGGCTGGAATATCATTCAGACAGGCTCATAAAATAGTCAAGACGATGATAAAAGACGGATTTCTCAAAGAAAGTTTTGCCGAAATGACGCCGGAAATAATTGCCGAGGCGGCCAAAAAGGCAATCGGGAGGGAAATAAAAGTATCGGAAGAAGAGATAGCAGATTTTAAAGAGGCAGAAAAATGCGTCAGGCTGCAAAAAAGCCTGGGGGGACCGGCGCCGGAGGAAGTCAGGAAAATGATTAAGGATATAAAATTAAAGCTTTCAACCCTGAAGAAAGACATTGCTCTGAAAGAGAAAAAGCTGGATCAGGCTAAAAAGTTATTAGATAAGGAAGCCAATAAAATAATTATGCTAAACTAAAATTAACTGATGAAGGCAAAGTTCATAGATTTATCCTGGGATTTTTCGAATGAAACTCCGGTATATCCGGGGGATCCGAAAGTGGAAATTAAACAGAAATACAGCTTGAAGAAAGGCGGATTTTCATTGCATAATTACAGATTTTCCGGACATTGTTCGACTCATATTGACGCTCCGGCGCATTTTGTTGAGGGAGGAAAAACATTGGTAGAGATTCCCCTTGATAATTTCAGCGGGGAAGGGATTGTAATAAAAGCCCTAAATTCGAATGTGATTGATATTGATATATTAAATAATATTAAAGTAATTAAAAATCAATTTGTTTTGTTTTATACAGGATTTGCAGAGAAGATATTGAGCCGGGATTATTTTGCGAATCATCCGGTATTAAGCGAAAAATTAGCCATAAGACTTTCGGAACTAAAAGTAAAAATGGTGGGGATTGACTGCCCCAGTCCGGACATAAAGCCGTATACAATCCATAAAATACTTCTTTCCCATGATATCCTGATTATTGAAAACCTCTGCAATCTTGATAAATTACCGGAAAAATTCAGAGTATTTGCATTTCCGTTAAAAGTTAATACCGATGGGGTGCCGGTCAGGGTAGTGGCGGAGAAAATATGAAATTTTTAGTTGATTCTAAGATTTTTGAGAGATTTCCGGGAGTGGAGATTGGGGTATTAGTGATTAAAGGGATCGATAATAAGGGACATTATGATGAAATATTGAAATTGTTGAGAGCTGAAGAGAAGAAGCAGAAAGAACTATTGGTCGATGTAGAAATGGGGAGCCTGCCTGAAATTTCTGCCTGGCGCAAGATATATAGAGAATTAGGCTCTAATCCAAAGGATTTCCGGTCTTCGGTAGAAGCGTTACTCCGAAGAGCCAGAGGAGGGGAAAAACCTATTCCGCAGATAAATAATCTGGTAGATCTTTACAACTATATTTCACTTAAATACCATTTACCGGCCGGTGCGGAAGATCTGGATAAGACGGAAGGTGATATCAGCCTGACTTTTGCCAATGGAAGCGAGAAAGGAGTTTACATCGGAAGCAGTGAAGTTCAGAACTGCGATCTCGGAGAAGTGATTTATAAGGATATGGAAGGCTTTATCTGCAGGAAATGGAACTGGCGCGAGGCTGACAGAACTAAGATAGATAAGGATACGAAGCAGGCTGTTTTGGTAATTGAAAAAGTGCCGGAGGTTTCTAAAGAAGTATTTAATGAAGCAATCCGGGAAGCGGAAAAACTCCTTAAGAACCTTTTGCAAGGCGAAGTTCAAAGTCATATTCTTAATTCAAATAAACCAAGCATTTCTTTTGATTTGGTTGCCGATAAAACCAGAATAGTTAAGAAAGCAAAAATAACCGGGAGACAAGAGAAGAGGGAAGAGAAAGTTAAGAAGATTCAGCAGAAAATTTTAAATCCGGCCAGTGAACTTCTAGAGAAGAATCTGCCGATGATTCAGCAAATGATAAAGGTTGTTATTGAGAAGGTGGTGGCGGAGAGTTTTGAGAAAGTAAAACTGACTGAAAATTTCATAAAAATTGAACATCCTAAAATAAATAACTATGGGGATTATTCGACAAATATAGCCATGATTCTGACAGGACAATTAAAAATGAAGCCAATTGAGGCGGCGGAAAAATTGAGCCGAAAGATAGATGAATATATAAGAGAACATCAAATGATATCAGTTAAGGCTGATAGTAATAGTGATAAGAGTATTATTATTAATGTAAGTGATATCCTGGAGAATGTAAAATTTGAGCTTCCCGGGTTCGTAAACCTGTTTATAGCCAAAAAATGGCTTATCAGTCAAGTGGATAGAGTGCTAAATAATGATTGGAGCATCAAAACAGGACAAACTGATAAGGTCAGGCATGATTTATCGTTAACCGGCTTAAAGATTTCAGTTGAGTATACCGACCCTAATCCATTTAAAGAATTCCATCTCGGACACCTTTATTCAAATGTAATAGGGGAAGCCGTGGCACGGCTTTATGAAGAGAACGGTGCGACAGTCTGGCGGGCTGATTTTTACGGAGATGCAGGCATGCATATTGCCAAATCAGTTTGGGGAATGATGACCAACTTGAAAAGCAGAAATATTGGATTAGAAGATTTGGAAAAGCTTTCCCTTAACAAGAGGCAGCGATTCTTAGGTGAAGGATATGCTTTGGGAGTCAGTAAATATGAAGAAGATAAAGAGATTGCAGAGCAAATAAAAGACATAAATTATTCCGTGTATGTAGCGGCCCAGGAAGTCTTAAAGAAAGAGAGAAATTGGAAACCGATAATTGATTATAAAAAATTTATTCAAGGCAAAGAGAACCAATACAATCAGGTACGCGATGTTTATGAAGCGGGATTGAGATGGAGTTTGGAATATTTTGAATCTATATATAAGAGGTTAGGCACCAAGTTTGACGGCTATTATCCGGAATCCTGGGTGGGAGAATTGGGGATGAAGACAGTGGAGAAGGGATTAAAGTCAGGTGTCTTGGAAAAAAGTGAAGGAGCTGTTGTCTATAAAGGAGAGAAAGAAGGCCTGCATACGAGGGTATTTATTAATAAATTGGGGTTACCAACATATGAAACTAAAGATCTAGGCCTGGCTTTGGCTAAATTCCAGGATTTTCCCTATGACATGTCGATTAATATTTTCGGCAAGGAAATTGACGAGTATTACTACGTGGTGAAGGCAGTCTTAATGAAAATTGAGCCTGAATTGGGCAAAAAAGCCTTTCACCTGGCGCACGGAATGGTAAAACTGCCGGAGGGTAAGATGTCATCAAGAACAGGAAATGTCATAACTTTCGAGTGGCTTTTAAATGAGGCGAAAAAAAGAACTTTGCAAATAATGGAAAAGATATCGCTTCCCGAACAAGAGAAGCAGATTACAGCGGAAAAAGTGGCTTTGGGAGCGATAAGATACGCTTTGTTGAAAAGCAATATCGGCCATGATGTCATATTTGATTTCGGGAAATCGGTTACTTTTGAAGGGGACAGCGGGCCGTATCTGATGTACACGTATGCCAGGTGCAGAAGCGTCATCCGCAAAGCGGATGACGCAAAACTCAAAACTGATGAGGAATTTATTAATATAAATAATGAAGAGATGGAATTGTTGAGAATGTTTTATAAGTTTGAGGAGGTTGTCTGGGAGGCGGCCAGGAATCTGGCGCCATCACTAGTCTGTTCTTATTTATATGATCTGGCACAGAAATTCAATCTGTTTTATCAAAAGCATACGATTCTCGGAGGTAATGAGGAATATAAGAAATTCAGATTGACACTGACAGCGGCTACTGCGGTTATAATAAAGAGAGGACTTTATCTATTGGGAATTGAGACTGTGGAGAGAATGTAAACGATTGATACAGAAAGCTGCGTAACTGTTCAGACTCACTGACAAAATCATATCAAACTATGTCATCGCGAGCCGTCAGGCGTGGCGATCCCGAACGGAATTAGAGCGTTACAACGAGATTGCCACGTCGCTTCGCTCCTCGCAATGACATAAGTTGTGTCCGTAACTCTGAACAGTTACAAAGTTGCTATATGGTTGAGCGCAGATCGAAGTTAAGATATACTTACAACATATGAAGCATATTAATATAACTGATCTAATTAAAAAATACGGGCCCGGATATGTGGCAAAGAACCGGAAAACAGGCAGGATTATCGCCCATGCAAAGAGGCTGGATGTACTTTTTAAAAAAACCGGAAAAAAAGCTGATGTGACTATATCCTGGATCCCCGAAAAGAACGCTAAATATGTTTTTGGAATATCCCTTTGAATACGCTGAAATAAAGGGGCTAGGTAAATTATTTTATCCTATCATTCAATTACAGCGAATTCCATACTTCAATTAGGATCGGTATGAAACAGATAAAAATTCTTTGCAGTGCAGTTGATTCAGAAGTTGAAACTACGCCTTTATTATTAGGAAAAAAAGATATATTTGAAAAGAAATATAACTTGTTATTAGACAGCAGAAGAAAAGTAACAGTATTGACAGAAAACTGAATTTAACAAGTCTGTAATCTATGGTAAAAAAGCTTATTCTCCGGACTGTTAGAATAATGAATTCCAGGACCGTCCCGGTCTTGGTGGTTATTTTTCTTAATTTGATTATCATTAGCAGGATGCCGGCTTGGGCGCAGACGCCGACTGATCCGGCGACGATAAAATTCAAAAGCTTTACACCACCGCCGACACGGACGCCCACTATTACCCCGACGAGCGCGGCGTCGCCGACACCGGTCAGTCCGACCGATCCGGGCGGCAACGGAGGCGGGGATTCCTGTACGCCAAGCAACCGGGGATTGCAATCCGACTGTGATGCCATGGGTCTGTCTTTACAGATGCCAAAACCCAGATATTTAAAAGATACTTCATTATGTACTCAATCGACTATGTATCCGTTTTACAATTCATCTTTTGTCCCGCCTGATTTGTCTAATTTAAATAATGCCTTGGGGAATGAATTCTGGGTATATAACGCGAACATAAAATACAATACGTGTCTGGCTTCAGATTTAAAAAAAATGCTGAAATACATTGTTAGTAATTATGACTGCGAACCGTTTGTAGCCTACGGCTACCGGTCTTACGCGGAACAGGAGGGGTTGTGGAGGGGAAAAAATTGTGATACCAATCCAAACTGCGGAGTGGCTCCGCCAGGAAAGAGCCTGCATCAAGCCGGAATCGCAGTAGATTTATTTTGTGCGGTGTTGTCAGGGGGCGATTTGATTAATTTTTATAATATACCGGATGCGTTTACCGGCAGGGAGAAAAATTTTAATTTTCACAGACCGCTACCCGGAGATCCGCCGCATTATAACGGACTTTAATTAGTGATAAGAAATAAGTTATAAGTAAAAAGTAAATATATGATAAAACAAAAGATTTTTGTGCCGATATTGATTGTTATAGTAGTTATTATTTTGATCGTTTCTTATAATATCTTATTTAAGTTAGAAAA
>Ga0155407_115_pt1 | contig 21852 bp, 24 predicted proteins | sample RifCSPhighO2_02_FD_106375 | JGI IMG/M metagenome (GOLD analysis project Ga0155407, IMG submission 106375) | Candidatus Gottesmanbacteria bacterium RIFCSPHIGHO2_02_FULL_39_14
GTCTAACGGTAGGACAGCAGACTCTGAATCTGCTTATTTTGGTTCGAATCCAAACTGGGCAGCCAAAAATATGATAGAAAGATTCCCCAAAATTTGTATAAGTATTTTAGTTATTAAAGATAAGAAATTTCTTTTGGGGCTTTTAACTAAAAAATGGGAGTATTTAGGTAAACAGGTTTATGGAGTTCCGGGAAGGGATATAAAATTCAGAGAGAAAATCGGCGATGCAATAAAACGAAATATCAAAGATGAAATCGGTTGTGCAGTAATAAAATACAAAATAATTGCCGTTAATGCCAATTATGCTTTTGATAACCACTTTATTGGCATTGGAGTAACAGCAAAAATTGAAGGTACTCCAAAACTTTTAAAGCCTGGGGATTGGGAAAAATGGGAGTGGTTTGATATGAATAAAATTCCAAAAAATCTTTTTCCGGATGCAGAAAATGTGATTACTTGTTATAAAAAAAAGAAATTCATTGTTGCAGAATAATAATTGGGTTGAGCAAGACAGGAATATCCGAAAAAAGAAGAATGTTTACAAAGTTGAATGAAAATAGCTTCTGCAAAGTTTATTAAAGGTATTACAGGAACGGCTGATATCCTTTATGACGGGAAGTTCCAGGTGGCTTTCATCGGCAGGTCAAATGTCGGCAAATCAACACTTATTAATTCCCTGGTAACCAATAGAAGCCTCGCCCGGACCAGTTCGACTCCGGGCAAAACCATCCGCATAGATTTCTTCCTTATTAATAACAAATTCTATTTCGTTGACTTTCCGGGCTACGGATATGCCAAAACATCCAAGGACAAGCGAGAAAAATTGAGAAAAATGATCTTATGGTATCTCCTGTATTCTGAAGTTAAGAACAGATTAGTGATTCAGATAATCGATGCCAAGGTCGGAATAACGGCTTTTGACCGTGATACTCTGGATATCTTCCATAAACAGAATATTAATCATCTAATCATTGCCAATAAAGTAGACAACTTGAAAATGAATATCAGAGCGAAACAACTGCAGCAAATAAAAGAGGATTGCGGAAATTCACCAGTGATCGCTTTTTCTTCAAAAATAAATATCGGAAAGGCAGAATTGACCAATAGCTTAAATCCATATTTATCTTAATCAGTTGCTGAAGGCTTTGAGGGAGGGAGGAATTCTTCTCCGGTTGCGGCACGATCTTCACCGGACTTTAACCAATAGACATATTTGCAGCCTGTGGCAAGTCTTTTTTCCTTGTCCCAACCACTTGTCGAACATTTCTTCATCTTTTTACCGCTGTTGGTAGTGTATAAAACCAAATTTTCTCCGCAATCAGGGCATTTTTCATCCAATCTTTCTGTCGTTCCACTGATCCATTCGACATAATCACAGCCGGTGGGCTGTCTTTTTTCCTTGTCCCATCCTCCCTTTGAACACTTTTTCATTTTCTTTCCATAACGGGTTACCTGAAGAAGTAATGGAGAGGAGCATTTGGGACATTTTTCATCCAAAGGCGTGGGTTCTATCGGAAGCCATAAAACGTAGGGACAACCTTCAGTTTTTTTCGTTTCCGGATTCCATGAACCTTGAGAACAGCGCCTTAGTTTTCTACCTGTTGGGGTTTGGGAAACTTCACTTAAGGAAGAACCGCATTTGGGACAAATATCATTTGTATCCGGCATGAAAATAAGATATCAGTTTTTTGTCAGAAAAAAAAGAGGCAGAAATTAAATATTAATGCAGAAATCCCTACATCATTATTATATTCCTAACGCTTTGATAACTTCGTCGGCTGAATTATAACTGCCTTCTGAAAGATGAGTGACAAACCAGGCTTTATCCGTATCAGAAAAATCAGCCAAATCATTACACTCCTTGATTAAATCAGCTCTGGTGGCCGGATATGATTGATGGGTTCTTAAATGATCGATGGTTCCCTGTTTATTTTGCATTAAATAATCACCTCCCGTCTATTAATATAGAATAATATCTATATAACATAAGCAGTGTAAGAATTATTGGGGAAAAATATAAAAAATTGGTAAGAAGTGCTAATTGCTAATTTCTTTACTAATGAAGTTTTGGATGCCGGTCCAGTTGTAAAGACCGGCTTTGGGCCGGATGATTTGGGTATTAGCGATATTGCCGGTTGTCAGAACATTGGCAGTTGAAAGGTTGATATTATTGATTTTAAAATCCTGGGCTTTTTGAACCAGAGGAAGAAGATAATTGACAATATCGGAATTAATATCGGTTTTAACGTGAACAGAGACATCTTTAAAAAAGGCGGGTAAATCTTCCAGAGTTTGCAGATTAAAGATTCTTTTTTTAATGGCGGTTAGGACCTCCTGCTGGCGGATGCCCCGTTCAAGATCTCCGGCAGATGAACCGTGTCTGGAACGTACATATTTTAAGGCTTCCCCACCCTGCATATTGACTATACCCTTTTCAAAATACAGATGTTCATAACGGCAGGGAAACTGCCTTTCTAACTCAAAACCGGAATATTTGGCAGTTAATTCTGCCACCTCAGAAGCAGTCACCCCGCAAGTATCTAGCTCTCTACCCTGTATGGGAAACCAGGGATCATCCAACGTTTGACCGACTTCAACTTCAATTCCCTTGAGATTAATTCCTATCGCCCTCTGAAAACCGACGAAATCGATGGCTAAAAAATAATCCAATTTCAATCCCAATAACTTGCCGAGATAATCCTTCATGGCTTTTCCGCCAACATTTACCAAATCTTCTGATTTTCCTGCCAGAGAAGAGAAAGCGCCATTTATCTTGGTTTCACGGGTGGAGGGAAGTTTGACCCATAAATCTCGGGGAACAGAAATAAGATTAACTTTTGCCTTCTCAAAATCTATCAAGATCACCTGAATTGCATCGGTCAGAAATCCTCCTTCATGACCGGGGCCGCCGTAACCTAAGAGTAGGACACCTAGAGTTTTCAGATCCTTAGGATTATCGTTTGCGGTAAGATTTTTATCGGAGTAAGACAAAACGGTACTTTCTTTTGAAGAATTATTATTTTGATTTTGATATTTTGAAAAGGAAAATACCAGAAGGAAACCAAATATGGCTCCTACCAAAAAACCCAGCAGACGAAAGTTCGGTTTTATATTTTTCGGTTGGACGCTCAAACGCAGATAAGGCATCAGGAGATATTATACAGTGAAGAACAAAGAAAAAGTGATATTGATCCCTAAAGTTCTAATGAGGCGATTTATTTAGAAGTATAATCTTCACTCATCATTTATATTTATAACCATTGACAGTCTGTGTTAATTAATAGATAATAATCTATATAACTAATTTGAAGTGACACTGGGCAATTACTTTCCACTAGTTTCCTTTGCCTCGATATAAACAGTTTCAAATCATCAATATAAATATATGCCAACTACTGAAATTTTCAGAGATGAAGGTGATATTGAAGAAATTTTACTTCCCCCTACTCTACCCGAAGCACATCAGATAATAACGGACTTACAGCGACAACTTTTTAACTACCAATCTGACTTGGTACAGGCAGCCCGCCTTCAACGAAGCCTGATGCTGGAGGTTCCAAAACAAACACCAGGCTTTGATATCGGAGTTTACTACAGTCCAGCAAGAATAGTAGGAGGAGATATCGTAAGATTCTTTGAACCTATAAGAACAAAAGACAGGACAGCTGACTTAGGCATATTAGTAGCTGATTCTATGGATAAGGGAATGGCGGCTGCCCTTTATTCTGCTATCGCACTGACTCATTTTCAAACTGCGACCAGTTTACCGTTTTACGATACTCCTGAAAAAGTGATGCTTTATGTCAATGAGCAGTTGCTTCAATTTTCAGAGATCAAGATGTATATAACCGGATTATACGGGCTCCTGGATGGGGAAAAAGGAGAATTTTCTTATGCCAGGTGCGGTCATGAACAAATACTACTTTTTGACCATACCTATCAACCAATTAATGTTACATTAAAAGCAGGGCAGCCACTTGGAATATTCAACAATATCCAAATCGACAGCGGGGACGTAATAATCCCCCCCGGCGGTTTACTGGTAATAATTTCCGACGGAATTGTTGATGAAACAGATAATGATGATAACACATTCGGAGCTAAAACCTTGACTAAAGTAATTCAACAAAACGGAAATTTACCGGCGGCAGATCTAGCAGTTTTAATTGAGAAAGAAATTCGTAAATTCCAAAATGGTACTACCCAATTTGACGATCATTCATTGGTTGTTATCAAACGCGAGCTATTAAATACTCAAAAGAGTGAAGTTGTTTTCTCCCAAAATTCTTCCTGAATCTCAGAGTTTTTTAAGTTTGGAATAGATGATGGCTGACATTTCGGCGGTAACGAGAATAGCTGATAATAATGACCAAAGACTTAATCTCTGAAGTGCAGTGTGGAATAAAATAAGCCACATTATCAGATAAACCAGCCGGTGAAGCCTGTACCACCAGATTTTTAATAATTTTTCGGAAAGATCATTGGAGGTTATAAAAAGAAAAAAAAGAAAAAATAAAGAAAAGGAACCGAAAAACTCAAAAAGGGTTAAGGCATAAGGCGGGCCGGATTTTATTTTGGGAAGAAGAGAAACTATTAAACCATGAGTGAAAGCTAAGAGAAACATAGTTATTCCCAGATGACGTCTAAATATTCTGATTAAACCCAGAATTTTGTGACGGATGCGGAAACGGTTAAAAATTCCTGGTAATAAAACAATAATGAAGAAGATTAAAGATAATTTACCGGAATAGACAGCAAGCGGGTACCAAAATTTATAAGCGGAAATGTTTACGGCAAAAACCGAACGGGCAGCCTGGAAGAAAAGAAGCAGAATAATCAGCCACAGAAGATAAAAAATCCTGATAACAAAAATTTTCCGTGAGACTGCCGTCTGGAATAACCTGTTTAGCATTAAACTTATCGTACCTTATTCGACGATAAGATTGCCAACCATACCAAGCTTTCGGTGAGTGCCGATAGAGCAGTAATATTCAAAGGTGCCGGTCTTATCGGCTACGAATTCGACTGAATCAGAGCTGCCTTCGCCTAACTGCTTGGTACTGGCGTTTAATTCATCAATAACCAGATCATGAAATCCCTGAATCCTCGCCAGATTGATTTTAACCCTGTTGCCTTTTTTGACCCGGATATCTTTTATGCTGTAGGAATAATTTATAGCATCGATATTGAAAGTTTTAACAGCGGAATCCTCCTCCATTTTATTTTCCTCTCCGTCTTCTTCTTTTTCTTCGGTTTCGAGCGGTGACTCTTTTTCTTCCTGAACTTCGTTCAATTCATCTTCTTCGGCGCGTCCAGTCTGATCTTCTAAAACTCCTGTTGATTGCGGAGTTTGGGTTCTTGTTCCTTTGATCAAGTAATAACCGCCAATCAATACAACTGAAGCAATAATAAAAGTAGAAAGATATTTATTCATAAATTTTTCTCCAAAAATTTTTATTAAACATTTATAACTATTGATATATCATAGATCAAAAATGTCTATATGACAATACTTGAATTTATGTTATATATAATGAGCTGTTTAATATCGGCCATTTCCCCCGCCAAAGGCGGGGTTGAGAGAAGGCCGACCCGAGCTCAGCTCGGTAAACCACGGGAAGGCTGTGATCCCGCCTTCGTCCCGATAAAATCGGGACTTCGGCGAGGCTAGTCAGCCACTGTGCCGCAGCGGTGATCCCCGCTCTTTTATGAGAAAGGGCGGGAAAGTCCGAAGACCGATTAAATAGCTTCGATTAATTAATCCCCGTGCAGGGAGAAATATGCCCACAACTGGAGAATATTTCAAACATTACGGTTTTGATCCACGAGCTGAATCAGTAAGACTGGGGGTTTTACCTCTTGAAGAACAAACGCCAGTTTTTAAACAGAATTTAAGAGCCTACAAAAATGAGGTGATAGCGGATAAAGCAGTCTCAATCCCCTATTTTTATTATTTCGATAATAGCGGAGAAGTTTATACTGATTCATCTCTAAAACCGATATTTAATTTAGAACTGCAAATCGACAATCGAGAGCGAGGCGGATTACCGTTGACTGGGATTAATCGGGCACTTCATTTAGCACGTGATAATCCCAATTATTTAATTGCCCTCTATAGTCCTGAGGGGCCGGCCGTATTTGATGAAGATCTCAATAATCCTTTCTCTGGAATTAATTATGATTACGGACAATTGTATCTTATGTTTTATGATGAATTTTACGTAAATTCAGTGGCTATAAAAATAAAAAATGAAGGAAAAAATTGGCTGGAGGAACTACTGACGGTTAAATTCAGAGAAAGTGAAAAACCGGATATTGAGGAAATTAAAACATATATCCAAACTCCGATAAGGCTGATGAAGGTGGATGATTTTTTTATAAAAACCTGGCAAAAGAATTATTTAATCTACAGATCGGAAAAAGAGGATTATTATTTAGATAAAATCATTAAAGCTATTAAAGATAATTTTCTTAATACCGCTAATTATTTGGACGGAGAAAATGATATAGAGAGTTATCAAGAGAAATTATCAGAAAAAAATATCTTCAGAGTTTATCTTTCGGTAATATACCGTTTTTTACAGGAGAATGGCGTATACGGTGTAGCTTTATCGGGAAGCTGCGGCGGGAGCATGGTTACTATCGATCAAGTAGAATTGTTTTTGGGAATAAAAAATACTCTAACCAATAATCCATTTCCGCAAATATTAAGCGGATTTGCCACCGGTTTACGAGCATTATTTAATATTGACGTTCCCTCCTGGATTGAGGGAAGTTGTCTTATATGCGGTAAAAGAACGCTGGTAGGAGGATGCGGATACTGCAAAAATTGCGAGCAGAGAGAGAGAAGGAGTTAAGATGGCATTTTTTATCTCAATAATTTATTGATCCAACCAAAAAGTGATGTTTCTTTTTTGTGGGAATTACCCTTTGGTGTCCCTTGAGCTGCGGATTGTTTTCTAAAATACTGATCACGACAGGCAGGGGAACAGAAACAGCAGGCATGCTGATGGATCTTTAACTGCTTTTTGCAATAGCTTTCCATTTTGGAAAAATTGTTATGGCAATTATTGCATTCAAAAATAAGGAATTTGACTTGTCCATGATATTTGATTTTTTTATATTCGGTACCGATGATTTTTTGAGTGAGCATAGGAAAATTAGTATAAAGTATATAGAGTGATTAATCAATCTTTACCTGTACTAATTTTAGGACTAATCCTCGGAATTAAACATGCTTTCGATGCAGATCACATTTTAGCGGTTTCTACATTGGCTACCAAACATAATAATCCATTTAAGGCAGCTTTAATAGGGGCTTTTTGGGGATTGGGACATACCATAACCTTATTATTGACAGGATTTCTGATTCTTTTTTTTAAAATTGCAATTCCGCCGAAAATCAGTCTAACCATGGAATTACTGGTTGGAGGGATGCTAATTGTTTTAGGCATGGCAACTATTTTAAATAAGAAAATTACCTACCATAATCATAAGCATAAACATGATGATAAGAATCATGCCCACATTCATGATGAGGACAATAAATTACATGACCATATCCACAAAAAATCATTTTTAGTGGGGGTCATTCATGGACTAGCCGGAAGCGGAGGATTAATGCTGTTAGTTTTATCAACCATAAATTCGGTTACAGTGGGCTTATATTACATACTGATTTTCGGAATCGGATCTACCGGAGCAATGACCTCCATCAGTTTATTATTAAGCCTTCCTTACCTGTTAGCTTTCCAAAAATTCCCGAACCTTTTCCAATATATAAATAAGATTGCCGGAATGCTGTCAGTTATATTCGGATTAGTCTTAATCTATGAAATTATAATGTTGGGGAAACTTATCTTCTAGTTAACGGGATTTTTTTCGTCCAGAGGACGATTTTTTTGGCGGGATTGATTCAGTCTTTTCCTCAAAAGGCTTATCTTCCAATTCTTCATCCGGAGTAACCAGAATGGAAAAGAGGATAAAACCGGCAAAAATAGGCATGATCAGAGTAAAGCGGGTGACCTCATCTTTAATTTTAAAAAGGATTCCGATGGTCAGGATGAGGGAAACTCCGGCTGCCCAAACGATTAATTTATTGTTCTTATAAATTTCTTTTATCTTTTTCTCCATTTATTGATATCCTATGAAAGATCGGTATAATTGTCAAGCTATGGATGAAAAAATTAAGGCCGGATATGTGGCAATTATTGGCAGGCCGAACTCCGGCAAATCTACTTTACTGAATAATATTCTCAAACAAAAGGTAGCCATAACCTCTCCAAAACCCCAAACAACCAGAATTCCCATCCAGGCAGTTTATAACGATGCGCGCGGACAAATTATTTTTATCGATACACCGGGAATTTTTGCCAAAGTGTTTGATGCGGTGGCAAAAAAAATAAATCTCAAAACCGAGCAGGTTTTGAAGAAAAATATTGATGTATTGGTTTATTTAATTGATCATAACCGCGACAGAAATATTGAAGAAAACAAAATTATCGGATTAGTTCGCAATGTCGACAAACCGAAAATCCTAGCCTATAACAAAATGGATATAAAGCATCCATCTTATATCCCCCATTACCGTTTTTTGGAAAGCGAGTTTAATAAGACAGTTGAAATATCAGCTCTTTTTAATAAAAATTTAAACCTATTGGTTAATTATATTTTTGAACTGCTGCCTATAGGGGATAAAATCATCAAACGCGAGGATCTGGTTACTCCGGCAATAAATATTGACAGCAAAACTTTCATTGCCGAGATTATACGCGAGAAAGCTTATTTATTTTTAAGAAAGGAAGTACCGTACAGTTTGACTACGGTGGTTGATGAGATCGCCGATCGGGAAGAAGGCTTGAAATATATCAAAGCAAGAATCGTAACCGTGAGCGACCGTTATAAAAGGATGATTATAGGAGACACGGGCAGAATGATAAAAGAGATCGGGAGGGCCTCGCGAAAAGAATTGGAAGTGGCTACCAACCAGAAAATTTACCTCGACTTAACGGTTGAAACCAATCCTCATTGGATTGAAGAGATGCTATAAATTTTGAATATTGATAAGAAATTTGTTAGCTTTTAATAGAGCGCGGGTGCGGTGGCTGACACGATTTTTCTCCTCTAAAGAAACTTGGGCATTGGTTTTTTCTAAATCAAAATTAAAGAATATAGGATCGTACCCAAAACCGCTTTTGCCGAGAGGTTTATCTGTAATAAATCCCTTACTCTCTCCTTCGAAAAATATTGTTTTATTTGTTTGCGGATTAAAAAGAGCAGCAACACAAACAAAACGGGCGGATCTTTTTCCTTCGGGAATTCTTTCTAATTGCTTTAAAACTTTATTAATCCTTTCGCGGTCACTACCGGCAGAATAACGGGCGGAATATATTCCCGGTTTGCCATTTAAAAAATCTATCTCCAATCCGGAATCCTCAGCCAAGGTCAACAATCCGGTTTTTTTCCCGACAAATTGAGCCTTATATCTGGCATTTTCATGATAAGACTTACCAGTTTCAGTAATTTTGTCTTTAAAACCAACTTCAGTCAGAGATTTAATCTGAAAAGGAATATTTCGGAGAATTTCTTTTATTTCCTTTAATTTATTAATATTATTGGTGGCGATGAGAAGGATTTTTTTCATTTATTAATTTTTTAATTCTAGATAATATTTTTTCTTTACCTAAGATTTCCATGGATTCATTTAAGGGAGGAGTAACTTTTTGACCGGTGACGGCAACACGCAAGACCATAAAAAATTCAGAATTTTTTATCTTTAATTTTTCCGCCAACACTTTCATTGTTTGACCGATTATTGCACTCTTCCACTGGTTAAGATTTTCCAACTGGAGAACAATTTTGGATAATAAACTGCGGTAAGAAATTATGTCCCATTCATAATTTTCCGGTTCTTCAAAGAAGAAACGGCAAAGAGGAAGATAGTCAGATAATTTCTTAATTCTTTCTTTAATCAAAGGGATCGTTTTGCTGATCAATTCCTGCGGATATTTTTTATCTAAAAATTCATAGATTTGAGTTTTGAGTTTTGAGTTTTGAGTTTGTCTAATGTATTCTCCATTAAGCCATTCCAGTTTTACTAAATCAAAAGCCGGACCGACTGCTTTTAAATCTTCAAGACGGAATTTATCTATTAATTCTTGCCGGGAAAAAATATCTTTTCCTTCAGGATGGGACCAACCCATGAGAGCCAAATAGTTGAGAATCGCTTCAGGTAAAAATCCCTGCTCTTTATACCAGGAAGCCCAGACAGGATTTTTCCGTTTGGATAATTTACTTTTGTCCGGATTACGAAGGATCGGACCATGGGCGAAAACAGGCAATTGCCAGCCTAAGAACTTATATATTAAAACGTGTTTGGGCGTGGAAGAGATCCATTCCTCGGCTCTAATAACATGGGAAATTTCCATCAAATGATCGTCAACAACAACTCCCAGGTGGTAAGTAGGGTAACCATCGGATTTTAGAAGTACCTGATCGTCAATCAGTTTATTAGCAAAACTGATTGGACCTCTGATAAGATCATTGAAGACCGTTGTGCCCTGACGCGGAACTTTTAACCTGATGACAAATTTTTCTTTGATAATCCTTTTGGCGGAAATTCGGGGATCAGAATGGCGACAAAAGCCGTCATAAAGAGTAGGTTGACCTTTTTCCATTTGTCTTTTTCTCATTTGGTTAAGCCGGGAGGAATTGCAAAAACAATAATAAGCATTACCTTTGCCAACCAGTTTATGGGCATATTTTTTATATAAAGATAATCTTTCCGACTGTCGGTAAGGACCCAAGGGTCCGCCAATATCCGGACCTTCATCATAGTAAATATTAAACCACTTCAACGAAGACAGTATTTTTCCTTCTGCACCTTTTACCAATCTAGTTCTATCAGTATCTTCAATTCTGACAATAAATTTTCCCCGGTTTTTTTTGGCAAAGACAAAATTAATTAAAGCGGTATAGACATTGCCTATGTGGAGATCCGATCCGGTAGGAGAGGGGGCGATTCTGACACGAACAGTTTGCATTTTTATTGATTTTAACATGGTTGACTGTTTATACTCAATTTATGGCCAACCTAACAGAAATATCAATCGGAGTGAGGAAAACAGTACTATATTTAGGCATTTTGTTGATTTTCTTTTTGATACTGAAATTTATTATCGGTTTAGCTATTCAATATTACAAAACGACCCACCAACCCTTGCCAACCATACCGAACGTTCTCTTTGGTAAATTGCCAAAACCGATATTTATAAAAGGTGCAGTTTCGTCAACAGGAATGACCTTTACATTACAAAATATTGAGGGCAGGCCGCCGGAAACTACAGCATCAGGAAAGGTTTATGCCATGCCTAAAAAGAGTTATACCTTTGAATCAGGGGAAGAAGCTAAAAAATTGGCTAAGTCATTAGGATTTGAAGAACTACCGATTATTGATACGGTCTATTACTATTATACTAAACAAAGCGATCCGAATCTGACTTTATTCGTTGACGGAACTAACCTAAATTTCCAACTTAAATATAATTATCTTTCCGATATCAGCATTTTTAAAATCGGACGAATCTCAGGCTTGGACGAAGTAATAAATAACGTAAGGAGCTACCTCTCTTCCAGAAACCTTTTTGATGATACTATATTGAACGGAAATGTGACCAGTGAAATATTAATCTATGACGACAGATTAAAAAAACTGGTACCGGCATCTTCATTGTCAACAACTCAGGCAGTTCGGATTAACTATTTCAGGAAAGAAATAGACGGCATGAATGTACTTCCTGAGGAGTTTGACAAAAGTTTCAATTACGTCATTTATATGCCGGCTTCCGGCAAACCACCGAACAATATTTCAGAAATTTCCTATATTTTCTGGCCAATCGATATGTTGAATTTTGCCACTTATCCGCTGATTTCCGCTGAAGAAGCCTATCAGGCATTGACGGGAGGATCGGCGTTTGTCATAAACCGCGGGGACAACAGTAATGAAATTATTATCAGGAAGATTTATCCGGCGTATTACGACACATCTGCCCCGCAACCATATCTACAACCGATATTCGTCTTTGAAGGTGACAATAATTTCGCAGCCTATTATCCTGCGGTCAGGCCGGAATACCTGGAATGACGTCATCCTGAACTTCAGTGAAGGATCTCTCGCGAATGCGAGTAGCTCAAACAAGTTGAGAGATTCTTCGGCTTTCAGCCTCAGAATGACAGAATGCTAGTTCTGTTTATAGTTCAGATGGAGTGATTTGGGAGAGAGGGAGCCATTGAAAGTTATTGAAGACCCAATCAATAAGAGCGACTGTTTCAGCAAAACGGTCAGCACTTTTTAAGACAACGATAAGGATAGTCTGGTCGTTTTTTTTGAGCTTGGAAATAAGGACTTCACCGGCATTTTCGGTATAACCGGTTTTCAAACCGGCTATTCCAGCAACCTTACCCAAAAGCTGATTTACATTTTGCAGCTCATGAAAATAAGTGTAACTGATATCGGAGACGGTAATAGATTTAGTAGAAACGATCTTATCGATGATTTTATTCTTCAAGGCAAAAACTGCCAGTCTTGTCAAATCACTGGCGGAGGTATAGTGACTGGGATCGTCAAAACCGACCGGATTAGTGAAATGGGTATTATTTAGTCCTAAACTTTGGGCTTTATTATTCATTTGCATGACAAAGGCATCGACCCCGCCGGGATAATTTTCTGCCAAAGTATAAGCGGCATCATTGGCACTGTGAACTAAAGTTCCGTAAAGAAGAGCTTCTACGGTTAATTTTTCCCCCATGACAAGATTCATCCTGCGGCCGTTATTAATAACTGTTTTAACCGTGACGATATCATCCAAGCCATATTCGTCAAGAATTACCAGAGCGGTCATCACTTTGGTGGTGGAGGCCGGAAAGAGCAATTTATTTTCATTTTTAGCATAAAGAGTCATTCCGGAATCGATATCTTTAACGACAATACTTTCAGCTGTTAATAGCGGAGCTTGGACGTTTGTGGAATTAACGGGAAGAGGCGGAGGAGGAGGTAAAGTAATGGTCGGGGTGGGCTCGTTGACAATTACAGCTTGTGACTTAGGAAAGTATTTATTGGAAGAGGGATTGAGAAGTAAAAGGATGACAAAAAGAGTATATTGAACCAGACGTGGAATGGGGAAATTTTGGGAATTATATTTGAATTTTTTTTTCTGCATTGGATAGAGGAATTTATTTTTTGACAACAGCGATACCTAATTCCTTTAACTGTGAATCGGTTGCGTAATTGGGAGCATCCATAACAGAAATTTGTCCTCCGGAGAGTGAAGGATACGCCATTACTTCCCTAATACTAGGCTCGCCGAGTGCAACAAATAAAAATCGATCAAGGCCAGGAGCAATACCGCCGTGAGGCGGAACTCCGTATTTAAAAGCGTTCAGCATATGTTCAAATTGGCCTTTTTGCTCTTTCGTGAATCCGATAAGATCAAATACCCTCTCCTGAATTTCCAATTGATGAATTCTTACGGAGCCGCCGCCGATCTCATACCCGTTGAGGACCAAATCGTGCTGAAGACCTCTGACTTTTAAGGGATCGGTGTCCAGAAGTTTAATGTCATCAGGATGAGGGGCAGTAAACATGTGATGAGAGGGGGCAAACTTGGCTTTACCGGAGCCGTAAAAATAATCATCCTGTGATTGCTTTTTAAAAAGAGGGAAATCAATCGTCCAGGAAAAAGCAAGTTCATTTTTGTCTTTTTTATCAGCTCTTAAATCAGGCTTATCGGTGTTGTAATTTTTTATTGCTTCGTGGTGAGAAATCCTTGGCCAAGGCTTTTGTTTAATTTTCTTTTCGGGGAATATTGTTTCTATAAGGCGCGTAAATAATTCTTCAGAAATTTGAAGAATATCTTCCTGCGTCACAAAGGACATTTCCATATCAAGCTGATTAAATTCACCATAAGCCCGATCATGACGGGGATCCTCGTCACGGAAACAGCGGGCTATCTGAAAATACTTTTCAAAGCCGGCTACCATAAGTAATTGTTTATATTGTTGGGGCGATTGGGGCAAGGCATAAAATTTACCAGGCTGGAGTCGGGATGGAACGATAAAATCACGAGCCCCTTCGGGAGTGGTTTTAGTCAGAATCGGAGTTTCGATTTCATAAAAACCGCGATTGACTAAGAAATTACGAATGAAAGTAAAAATACGGGATTTAAGAATAATATTGTTTTTCATCCTTTGGCGGCGTAAATCCAAATAACGGTATTTAATCCTGGTTTCCTCGTTTATTTCATATCCGTCGGTATCCAAAGGAAATGGAGGTACCAATGATGGTGAAATAATTTCCAGATTTTCGATTTCCAGTTCAATTGTTCCGGTAGGTATTTTGGGATTGATGAGTTTTTCCGGCCGGTTTTTTATCTTGCCTTTGACTTTAACAACATATTCCGCCCCGACCTTATTTTGATATTTCGAACCGATATCCACCATTTGAATAATACCGGTGATATCCCTCAGATCGATAAAGGCAATTTTACCGTGTTTACGGATACTATTTACCCATCCGAAAAGAGTGATGGATTTACCGATATGATTTAGGGTGTCTTTGATTAAAACTCTGTCCATAATAAAACGGTTGATGATTAATGGTTAATGGTTAATGATTGTATTGTTTGAGGGCTAAATTCAGCAACTCGACGGCTCTAACCAATTTCTTTTCATTCAAAACGTAGGCAATCCTTATTTCTTTTTTACCAAGTCCAGCGGTTTTATAAAAGCCGGTTGCCGGAGCAACCATAACCGTTTCTTTTTTGTCCTGGAATTTCTCCAACAAGAATTGAGCAAATTTGTCACTGTCGTTTATTGGCAGTTCAGGAATCAGGTAAAAGGCACCCTGAGGAGGGGTTAAGGAAACTCCAGGAATTTTTTTTAATTCGGCAATGACGGTATCTCTTCTAGACTGGTATGTCTTTCTCACCTGCCCTACATATTGAGAATGATTTTTAAGAAGAGGCACTACCGCCAACTGATCAACGGTGGCCACACTAAGCCTGGCTTGGGCGAACTTGAGACTGGCAGAAATGATTTGTTTATTTTTGCTAGCCAAACATCCTACGCGGGCACCGCAGGAATTGAATCGTTTGGAAACACTGTCGGTGACGATTAATTGAGGCAGGAGTTTTTTAAAAGAAGAAAACGGCAGAAGTGAAAGGCCGTCGAAAACAATTTCCTGATAGGGTTCGTCGGAAATAATATAGAGATTATGCTTTAAAGCTAAATCAACAATTAGTCTAACTTCCCTTTCGGTATAGAGAGTGCCTGTCGGATTATTGGGGTTACAGAGAATGATGGCTTTGGTTTTTTTACTAATAGCCTTTTCGATTATTTTATAATCAGGCAAGTGAAAGCCATTCTCGACTCTGGTGGTTATGGCTTTTAAATTTATATCAGCCATTGCAGCAATGATGGCATAACTGGTATAAAAAGGCTCGAAGACGATAATTTCGTCGCCAGGATCGGCTACGGAAAAAAAGGCAAAGGAGAGTGCTTCACTGCCGCCTGCAGTGACGATAATATCTTCTTCTGAAAATGAAGCTCCTTTATTTTTATAAAAGACGGCCCAAGCGGAGACTGTTTCCGACATTCCGGACGAGGGGGCATACTCGAGCGTACTGGCCGGATAACTTCTTATAAAATTCATGATTTTTTCCGGTGTGGGCAGATCAGGTTGGCCGATATTAACGTGATAAACATTTAAACCCCTCTTTTTAGCCTTATCGGCAAAGGGAACTAATTTTCTGATGGCAGAGGCAGGGGCATGAAGGGCACGCTCGGAAAGATTTATTTTATTCATGTTTATGGTGCTTATCTCGTATAGTATATCCGATTGACAGACTACGAAACAAGCCCGCTAACATTAGCCTAAACTATGGCGGAGGCGGCCGGTTAAAGTTATTAAGGGCGAGACATTTTTTTTATTAAGAAATTTATCCAAAATTTTATTTGTTAATTTGTGATGTTCCCGGTGAATATGATTTTTAGGGCCCAGTCTGATTTTAAGATTTTTTTCGATAGCGTCTATGTCTTCTTTTACATCCTTCCAGGCAGAATTTTGACGGGCAAGACGCAGCAGATTGTCCTTATTGAGGAAGTAGCCTGCCTGTTGTAAGTCATTTTTTAAATGCCGATAAGTATTAATAACCAAATCTCCCGATTTTGATTTGACAGCTTCATTCAACCCACGACCGGAGCCGATTAATTCGGGCGGAACCCCAATTGAATAGAGAGCAGCGGTAAAAGTTATGGCACGGGGCAATTGTACATGACCTACTCCGCGACTGTAGCCGAAGAGTCCTATATGAAGCATCCTTTCCCGTCTCTTGGCAACATATTTACTGAGATTATTGATAAGGGGGGCTATTTTTTCGATGGTCCGACGGTAAGATATGGTGAAAGAAGGAATTAATGAATCTAATTTTTTTATTTGGTTATCGTTTAGAGAACGGGCCTTATTTTTAGGCAGTTGCTCCTTAATTGTTCTTATAGCCTGAATTACCTTAGAACGGGGATAGTCGTAGCGGAAGGCGCTTTGGATAATAAGGGTGGAAATTCCGGCATATTCATCCAGACTTTTGGCTATTGTATCAGGGGTTAGGCCACCACGGAAGGGTAACGAACCCGTACCCAACATGGGGAAAAGGGGTATTTCAAGTTGTTCGGATAATTTTTTATAGCGGCTTAAAGCTATCTTTAAAGCTAGAATAGTCGGGATAAGACCGGAATTTAAAGCAGGATCACTGCGGGCGATATAAGGACGGAGATATAACGGGGACCGGCCGAATTTTTTTTTATGTAATTTAGTATACTCCCTAATGATAGTATCGGAGCTGATGATGGTCGCGACACTCTCAAAAAGAGGAATAATTTCAATATGTTTTAAAGATTGGTTAAGTTTTAATAATTGGTGTTCGATCCCAACCAGAGCCTTAAATGCTTCCTGAATGTCAATAATTTCCCGGGCACTTTCAGTCAAAGGCAGAATGGCTTCAAAAACGGGGTCAACATTAAAGCCAAGACTTCTGGATAACTGGCTGGAAGTGATGGCTACCATGAGCGCCCTGGCCAGGCGGAACTGTTTTTCCACTCTGGGATTGGGAAAACGGAAAGTTAAAAATTTATTTTTACCCAAGGGATTTTTTTTAAAATAGGCATAATGCTGATGTAAAAGACGGTCGATAACAGCCTCATCAACAAATTTACCCTCCCAATCCCAGTTATATTCGTCAATATTAAGATCGGAGAAGCAGAGAAAACTTTCTTTTATTTCGGCCGGGGAAGAGACAAAGGGACGATTATGCCAGTAGGGTTTTCCGGCGTTATCCGGATGCTGGGTGGCCATGGTTGAAGGAATTATTCTCATATTAGATTTCGGAGAGTCTAACATCCTTCAATTTTAAAATCAAGCTACGGAGGTGATTCCAATTATCCTCTTCTATCTGATAAATAATATCAACGAGAGCTCCCAATTTAAGTTCCGGAAAAACAGGGGAAAAATTAAAGCCTATGGCAGAAAAGGCCTTCCGGGAATTTAATTTTGAGGAAAGCAGTAATTTGAGGTGATTTTTATCCCGGCCAACCAAGGAATAATCAAGCACAGTATTGTTAAAACCGGCAAACAGAGGCGGTGGATTAGCCTGGCCGAAAGGAGATAATTGTTGTATCTCCCGATACAAATCCCAATTAAGAAAAGCGATATCCAATTCCAGATCAATTAATCTTTTTTCCGTCAAATCCTCCGTTTTAATAAGTATTTGGGAGGAAGCTAGCAATTTTTTTTCCAATTTATTCAGATTTTCTTTTTTGACGGTAAAACCGGCAGCCATAGGATGACCGCCAACTGAAACCAATAAATCGGAGGCAACTTTAATTAATTCGACGATATTGACACCTTTGACTGATCTGGCTGAGGCTTTACAAAACTCACTGCCTACGGAAACAACGATGGCCGGACGGTGATAAGTTTCCACTAATTTCCCGGCAATCAGGCCTATTACACCCTGATGGAAGGTATCGCTATGGACGAAGACGAGATTAGAAGTTTCTTTGATAATAGAATGAGCCAAATCAAGACTGTTTTTAGTCAAGGCTTGGCGATGACGATTTACATTATTCAGCTTTTGAGCCAAATCACTAGCCCTCTGTCTATCTTTGGTACAAAGAAGTCTTAAAGAGTCAATACCCTCCTCCAATCTTCCGGAGGCATTGAGACGAGGAGCGAGGATATGACCAAGAGTATGAGAATCTATCTGACCTTTTATTACTCCTGAGGCTTTCATCAGACTGTTTAAGCCAACGCGTCTGGTTTTATTAATCTCTTTAAGTCCGAAAGTAACTAAAATTCTATTCTCATTTAATAATGGAACCATATCGGCGACGGTAGCCAAGGCAACCAGATCCAGATATTTCTCCAGAAGTCTGCCGGTCAAAAAGTTCGTAAAGACCCAGGCTAATCCGGCCGCCGACAGTTGCGTCGTATGTATCAGGGCAAACGGTTTCGGCGGGGATTTAGCGGGGAGATGGTGATCAATAATTATGATATCAATAGCAAACTTTCGGGCATAAGAAACTTCCTTTGAGGCAGAAATTCCGTGATCGACCGTAATGATTAAAGAGGGATTAAATTTTTCCCGGATTTTATCAAGGCCGGTTTTTGATAATCCGTAACCTTCCGTTATTCTGTTCGGGACAAAAGGCATAATTTTTGCTCCCATTTTGAATAAAATTTCCCAGATAATGGCTCCGGCAACTATACCGTCAACATCATAATCGGTATAAACGACGATACTTTCCCGATTATGAATGGCTTTTTTTAGGCGTTCGGACGCCTTTGTCATTTCTTTTTGACTGATATTTAAATTTTCCGGAGTTATATTTTTTAAGTCCGGGCGGAGAAAATTAGCTATATTCCCCTTTCCAGTTATTCCGCGGTTTTTGAGAAGACTAATAATGAAACTTTTGAGAGCAGTCTTTTTTTCCTGGTCAAAACGATAATTATTGATGATTTGCCAATTATGCATACAGTATTTGGGATATAATAAAGGATATGAAATTTGAGTTACCTAAACAAGCTAAAGAATTGATGGCTAAAATGAAGAAGGCCGGTTTTGAGTGCTATGCGGTCGGAGGTTGTGTCAGGGATATGATGTTAGGGAAAGAAACAAAAGATTGGGATTTTACCACCAATGCCACACCGGAGGCAATCCAATCACTTTTTCCCGACAGTTTTTATGACAATAAATTCGGGACAGTAGGTATTCCTTTTGACGTTAAGGGGTCCGAAAAATCCACCTTCGCCAAGGCTACGGCGGACAAGCCGGCAATTTATGAGGTAACCACTTACAGAAGTGAAGGCAGTTACAGCGATTACCGGCATCCTGACAAAATAGTTTTCGGAGATTCATTAGAGGAAGATTTAGACAGACGGGATTTCACCATCAATGCCCTGGCATTTGATGGGACGAAAATAATTGACAAACACAACGGAATCAGCGATCTGGTAAAAAAATTAATCAGGGCGGTGGGAAACCCTGAAAAGCGATTTTCTGAAGATGCCCTAAGGATGTTAAGGGCAGTGAGACTTAGTGTCCAACTTATGTTTTCCATTGAGAAAAAAACATTAGCGGCGATAGGCATTAATTCCAGTTTGATTAATAAAATTTCCGGAGAACGGATCAGGGATGAACTTATTAAAATATTATCATCCAGGAAGCCGGCAATGGGAATTATGCTTTTAAAGGAATCCGGTCTTTTAAAAGAGATTTTGCCTGAAGTGGAAAAATGTTTCGGCATTGAGCAACAAAGCCCGAAGCGGCATCATATTTATGACGTAGGAACGCATTTGATGAAATCACTGGAAATGTGTCCGTCAGAAGATCCGATCGTAAGATTGGCAACACTTCTTCATGATGTCGGTAAGGCGGTTACATTCAAAAAAACAGCGGAGGGCGTAATTACTTTTTATAACCATGAAATTGTAGGAGCATCAATTGTGAAGAATTTTACCCAAAGATTTCACTTTTCCAAGAAAGACAGCCAGAGATTAATTCTATTAGTCCACTACCATCAATTTACGGTAGACGCGCGACAGACCGATTCGGCAGTACGGCGGTTTATTAGAAACGTGGGAATTGAGAACGTGGCCGATATTCTGGATTTGAGAGTTGGCGACCGATTGGGAGGAGGAGCCAGGGAAACCTCCTGGAGACTGGAACTTTTTAAAAAGAGACTGATTGAAGTTCAAAAGCAACCATTTTCTGTAGCTGACTTAAAAGCTGACGGGCATGACGTAATGAAGATTTACAAAACAGGGCCGGGGCCTCTGGTTGGGGCAGTACTTAATATGCTTTTTGAGGATGTAGTTTCGGGTAAGCTGCCAAATGAGAAAGAAGTTTTATTAAAAAGAATCAAAGATCTAAAGAAAGAAAGTAAAATCAGCGTCTAGTTATTTATAAACCCCTTGGCGATGTTCTACTTTGACAATAATTATCCGGCTTTTTTCTGAATCAAACTGGTAAATGATACGATAATCTCCTATTCTTAATTTATAGTATTCTGAAAGTTCTCCGTGAAGCTTAACTCCTTTTAACGGATTAAAAGATAAATCATTTATGGCGTCGATAATTCTTTCGTGGATGTAAAGAGGAAGTTTAGGTAATCTTTTCCGGACGGACCTTTCGATAATGACCGATTTAACGGGCATTTTTTATTCTTTTTTTAAGATCTTTTCTTAAATCTTCTAAAGTTACAAAGTGACCTTGGGCTATTTCTTTCTCAGCTTTCTTAATATCTTTCAAAGAATATTTAAGAGAATAAATAGTTTCTTCCAAAGAATCCAAATATTCAGGTGAAACTAAGGTAGCTTTTACTTTACCCCCTTTTGTTATATCAATACGGGTATAATCTCTATCGATTTTATCAACCAGCCGTAAAAGATCTCTTCTGGCATGAGTGACAGGTATAACATTAGTCATTTACTTAATGTACACTTTAATGCTCACATTGTCAAGAAGTCGATTTAAGGTATAAGTAACAATCTATTTTTTCTGTAGGACTTGCTCTCCATTTGATTGAACCCACTTTTTGATAACCATTTATTTCAAAAAAATTATATGCTTTCGGATAAGGATGATCTTTACTTAAAGGAACACAGAAAGTATTACATTTTAAATTCCTGGCTAATTTTTCAGCAGCTTGTAAGAGTTGAATATCAGCATCCACATCTTCATAATTAGCCTTGGTAGTAAAAGCTATAATATACATCCATTTCTCTTTTAAAGGCTTACTAATTTCTAAATCACTAAAATCTTTGGGTATTTCGTTTTGTTTCAATATTTCAAAAACCGTAAATCCAGTTATTTTCCCTGCATTTTCGACTATTAATATTTTGGCATTAGGTGATAATAATTTTTTCCTAAAAAATTCTTCGTCAGCACCATAATTACCATAAGCTTGACGATCCATAATGACAAGTTGAGGTATGTCGTTTATCCGTATTTTTCTTATTTTCATGAATAAATCCGGATGTGTCTAGCTAGTGCACTCGGGGGGTGTGTAATCTTTTTTTGCTCCAGTCTTCCCAGATGACCAGGAGGGGGGAGGCGTTGAAAATGGAAGAATAGGTACCGGAAGTGATACCGATAAGAAGAGCAACTATGAACCAGCGGATGGATGCTCCCGAAAAAAGAAGAAGGGCAAAAAGGGTAAAAATAACTGTTAGGGAAGTAGAAATAGAACGGGCTAGGGTCTGAACAAGAGACACGTTGACGATTTTATCAAAGGGCGTGTCGG
>Ga0155407_126_pt1 | contig 21831 bp, 26 predicted proteins | sample RifCSPhighO2_02_FD_106375 | JGI IMG/M metagenome (GOLD analysis project Ga0155407, IMG submission 106375) | Candidatus Gottesmanbacteria bacterium RIFCSPHIGHO2_02_FULL_39_14
CCCACAATTCTTTTTAAGTCATCCTCCGATTTTATTTGGGATAAAATATCTTCCACAATCGACCATCCCATATTAACGGTCTCGCTTTCCTCTTTTCCTAACAACGACTCATCATCCTCACTCTCTCCGCTTCCGTTTTTGTTTGTTCGAACAATAAAACCCTTATCTTTATCTGAATATTCAAGAAGATCCGCATACTCTTTAATTTCTTGTGCAAATTGTGTTGGTTTACCCTCGGAATCAGTTTCATTTGCTATCGACTTGGCTTCATTTGTTATTACCTCATAAACTTCTTCATACCTTACTGTTTGGTCAGCAATCGGCTCCCCAGTCTGCGGATCAATTCTGTGATAATTTCCCTGTCCATCTTTATACCTTGCCACGTAGTTCCTTTTAAATTCCGCCTCCTGTTCGCTTGTCATAACCGCTGCCGGTCGTTCTGTTATTAGTCTCCTAATCTCTTCATCGATGGCATTTTGAATTTCTTCATCTGGAGCATTAGGGAATTTCTTTTTGTATTTTGCGATAAATTCTTGTTCTACATCAGGAGTAAATTCCAGTTTTCTTTTATTTTCCGCTGTCACAGCATCAGTAATTGCCTGAGCTGAAGTTGCGTTTTCGCAAGCAATAATCGTATGGACGATCTCATAACGCTCTTGTAATTCCAAAAGTTGTTTTCTTCTGGCTATCTCCTGATCTATAGCATTTTGTTTTGCTGCTTTTTCAGCATCTGTGGCCTCCGGCATTTTTTGAAAGCTTTCTTCTGATTTAACTTTCTCCTTATCAACTTCGATATGCCTATTAGTAGATATTTCCTGAGCGTTTGCCGCAACAGTTTGATCCGATACTGGTTTTCCCCTATGGTCAGGATCTATTAACACAATTAATCCTGGATTATCAGTTTCTAATATATTTTTGTGTCGTTTGAAAACCAGACCGACGCATTCTTTAAAAGCTGTTTGTACTTTTTTTGCCTCATTGGGATTAATTTCAGGTTTAAGATCGGGTAGTTCCTTTGGAATTAAGCGCGCTTGAGGTAAATCAGGAGACGATGGCATAATTTCATTATACCTAAAATAAATAAATATCCAATTGAATTTGTCAAAAAATATGTGTTAAAGTGGAATTAATAATCATATGTCACAAGAACCTGTAGATTTACCAGGAGCTAAAGTTGTACTAAAACAGCCTGCTCAGACAGATCAATCTGCCAACCAAAATCAAGCAGAACCTACTTCTTCATCTGCAGAAAAAGCCAATAAAGGTAAAGTCGAAACAGAGGCAGAACGCCAAGCTCGGGAGAGAGAAGAAAGACTTAAAAGTCTTATTCCTGATCCTAAAAAAAATCGTCCTATTGACCATGGTATTAGTCTTGCTGATGGTCATCGAAAGCGTGATGAGCCGATTGATATGGGAGGCCGTTACAGCTTAGAGGAAGCTCTTCGAGATAGATTGGAGTTTGGTAACCAGATTGATTTGGACTGGGAGCTTTATGATCGTCTAACAGGACCCATGGAATATTTTTATACTAAACGAATGGAAGCTCAAGCTGCAGGAAAAGCCGATTTTGAAGATATCGCTAAACTTCCGCCGGCTATTCAAGCAGCTCTCGAGGATTATACAGTCTGGCGTGAACGGGCAGATCAAATTAGGGAATTAAGAAAAAGTAAAGATAGAAAAGAGAGAGAAATAGGAATACAAGCAAGAATATTTTCTGAAGGTCTTGAATATCAAAGAGGACTGTTAGCCCTTGAACAAATGGAATTGATTGCTACTCATGCTTTGGGTTACGAACTGACTAATGGTGGAACTGAAGCTCTTTCTTTTGGTCTACGCAATCACTTAATTGATTTTTCAGAAAAAGCCAGTATACCAGCACAACTTCGTCAGGCTATCCATGAGATAGCGGAAGCATCACACTTCAGTGATCCGGTTGATCGGGCTAGAATTGTAGGAGCAGCTCTGGTTGCCGCCGGCACAGGTATAGAAGTTGGTAAAATTGTGACAGTCATAAGCGGAAATCCACTTCTGGGTGCCGCTGTCGGTGCAGGTTCCGGGATAGCTGTTCTGGGAAGTGAAATTGTGATTGGCAATTGGATACTCTCTTTCCCTCCGGCAAGCCAGGGAGAAAGAGTCTCTTTTAAATTGAGATTTATTGCCAATCCTCCTGCGAATAGTCCTCAGTCAAGGATTGTCGATTCTCCCTTGGGTAAACATTTTTCAGGCAGGGGGGAAGGGCGTCACGATTATACTGGCAATTTTATCGTTAAATCGGAAAAAACTCGTCATGCTATTTATCGACGCCTTGGTTTGCGGGTAGAAAATTATAGAAATTTTAATTGGAATACTATCACCCCTGCTCAGGAGAGATTTATCAGAAACTTGGGAATTAGAAGACCTCTAATAGGAGGGTGGAATGCCTTAGATAATACCACCAAAGATAATATTCGAAATCAAGCCAGACAAGCGGGAACCGATCTCTGGATGATTGATCTAAATCCGACTAATTTAACCATTGGCGGTACTGATACTGCCTCATTTCATGGTAGAGTTCGTCAGCATATCCAAAATATTTTGACTGAAAGTTATCGGAATTTGCCTCAAACCGCTTTATCAAGTGGAGAAATTTATTACAATTTATCCCAGCTTTCCGCTAATGAACGTCACGAAATTATGGTTGAGGCCTACAACCGTATGGCAACCGATATTTGCAGTACTGCCGGTGGAAATGTTCTTCAGCGTATCATGTTGAGGGAGGAAGGCCGTGCGGGAGCTCTTGATCAACTTCAGGAAGATGCCACTGCCATTAAAACAGGAGATAAAGTAGTTGAAGAAACAGAAATAACTGACGAAGTCATACAATCAGAACAAAGAAGGCGTGCCCAAGCAAAAGATAGGGTAAATACTATTCAACAACAAGGAGAACTTATAACAACACTTGATACTCAAATATCTACGAAAAAAACTGAGGCTGAAACAGCAGAATCTGAATTTAATAGAATTAGCACAGAACAGGGGAGTTTAGGTGATTCTACCGCCTCTCCTTCAATAGGACCGACTGGTAATATTCGAGAATATACTGAAAAAATTAGTGAATTTAATCAAAAAATAGCTGGGTTTGATCACGAATTAGGTATAGATGGATTTAATCCTTCTAACAATACTTATCCTTTAGATTCACTTTTCGGAAAAAGAATAAATTTAACAGCCGAAGTAAGTAATCTGGAAACTGAAGTAGAAGTCTCTCAAGCTCAGCTTTCAGGCGCACAACAAACACGAAATACAGGAGAAATAACTAGGATTAGTGGAGAATTGAGAGGAAAAAAGACATCATTGACAGCAAAACAAAGAGAATTAAGTGCGGTAGAACAGCGTATTAATACTCTTAATACACAGAAAGAAAGTTTAAATAAGGAAAAACTGGGATTTGAAAATCAGGTGAAAGAGTCATTGCTTTTAGTTCAGGAGGCTAAAGAGAAAAGAGATGCACGAAATAGGGAATTAACTGGTCTGACTACTCGTAGACAAGCTGCAATTGAAGAAATTAGACGATTAACTAACTTTCAGGGCGATTACGGTTCTACTTTATATCAAACACTTCTTTCTCAGGCAAATGCCGAAGTTGCAAAAATTGAAAAAGAGTTAAAGGAGAGAGGTATTCCATTTGAAGCTGGAGAAGAAGTTAAAATTGCTAGTGAAGTTGATAAAAGGCGGGGAGAGGGCATGGATACAATTTATACAGTAGGAAATAATCTTAAAACGATCTTAGAAAGTATCTGGAAGAAATATGATGCTGCTGGTTTATCCGATCCCAAAATCTGTAAGGAAACTCTTATAAGAATTATCTTTGGTGAAGATGCGCTCTCTCCGGATAAAAGGGCATATTATGAAACGCTTCTTAGTAATTCCTTAATTATCGAGGAATTGTTTGACACGGTTCACGCTGAAGGCAGGGAAAATCAATTTTTTTATGGTGATAATGAAGGTCGATTGGCTTATGATACTTCCCGTCGGAATCAAGAGACGATCGGCACACTTTCAGCTCAAATTGAGAAGCTAGAAAATGCTCAAGAAACTGGTTGGGAAAATCAGAAGAGAATACTGGAAGAAAGACTTCATCACTTACAGGACGAAAATGTCAGATTGTTGGATGGTCTTTTTGTGAAATATGTCCCTGCTTTTCTTGGTCATAGCCGCTTTACCGATGGTGAGTTCGTCCGTAAATTAGTAGATCGCATGGTTAAAAACGCTAATGATTTTGAACCATTTGCTGGTACGGTTCGTTATGGTGAGAAGCTTACTCCTCATCTTGGACTTGATGGCTCTGTTATTATTCGTCCGCCTGATATTAATCCAACTGACGGTTCTCTCATCAATCGTGGAGAAGTTTCTTGGCATAGTCCTGATAGTTATCGGGTAGCTGGACAGTTCGTAAACTTAAGGATAGAAACACCTGTTTCCAATACAGGTAGACCAAGAGTTAATGTTGAATTTCAGGTTCAAGATATACGTGGATTACACGCTGTATTACCGTCTACTCTTGCCCAACTGCCTCCAAGCTCACCTATAGCTACTGAGCTCAATCGGTTAGGTCTTTTAAATCAGCTTTACGATGCTACTACCGGTAATAAAGTTAGTAATCGAACAAATGCTTTTAGGACTCTTGCTGCTGATGAAAATTCTAATAGGCAGATTAGTGAAACAGTTTGGCGAATTTCTACTAAAGGTATTACTAATGCTAATCATCTTGAAGCTTGGCTTCGCGGAGGGGCTAATTATAATTTTGGAGAATCAGATAGATTTTATCGCTCGCTCGCTCGCTCTTTTGCTGAAAGTACACCTGAAGCTAATATTGATGTCGTAAGAGGATTTAATGCAGTTAGACAAGCTACTCATGAAATTCGCTACGATAGGGGTGAATTGCGTTTGTACAGATATAATGCTGCAGTGACAGCTGTCGAAACCTCTGTATCTTTACATGATTTATTATATGGACTCGATGTTTCACAAAGGCTGAGGATTATTTCTGATCGTGATTTGAATGGTATATTATATGAAGTAGGAAAAAATTTATTTGAATCAGCTAGATTAAGAAGGGCATAAATATATGGCAGTTACGTTTATAAACCTTATCAAAATTGCTCCATTTCCTGATGATCAAAAAAAATTATTGATAGAAAAAATTGATTTGATGACTGATCAGGATAAGTTTGAAATTACCAATGCCGCTTGGCAAGGATTGGCTGTACAATATTTTGGTAAATTAAAAGCAGAACATCAGAGAATAACTGAAGAAGCAATTCTGAATAAGCGTCCTTTTAATACCAACGATTATTCTGAAGCAGAAGCTAAAATTACCTTTGAATTTGCTCAAAAATTAGAAGCAGCCGAAAGTGAGCAATCTATTCAGGAAGTAAAACAAGAACTCGAAAAATTTAAAACTTCATAATCCTCAATTCATCTCACTTCTCGATTTACTTCGTGTTAAAATAATTTTTAAGGTTAGCTGGTTGTTGGTTTCGGTAAGTGCATAAGAAATTTAATTTTAAAGCTAATTGTTATCTGATTTCGAGCGTAGTATTCGGTAAATATATAATACTTATTTCTATGAACAATAATTTTCAGGTTTTTTCGGACGGCGGAGCCAGGGGTAATCCCGGTCCAGCAGCTATAGGTGTGGTAATAAAAACCGAAAATGGAAAGATTGTCGGTCAAATTTCAAAGCTGATTGGAGTAACAACCAATAATGAAGCTGAGTATACAGGCTTAATAATCGCTCTTGAATATCTATCGCAAAAAAAAGAACAACTTGGTCTTACTCCAACTAGTGAAATAAAATTTTTCCTTGATTCCAATTTAATAGTCAATCAGGTTAACGGCTTGTATAAAGTTAAAAACTCCCGTTTGCGTGAATTTCTTTATAAGGTCCGGGAAATGGAACAATCCATTCCCGCTATAATTATTTATACGCTCATCCCGCGTGAAAAAAATTACGAAGCGGATCTGTTAGTCAATCAGGCACTTGATAAATTAGCAAATCTGTCCTATGTACCAGAAAAAAACTGAAAAATTAGAAACCGCAGCTAATCCTCTCGCTTTAATAGTTGGAGAATCGGGTCTATCACACGCTTTATCTCAAGAATTACACCAGGGTGGCTGTGAAGTAATTGAGTTAAATGATTATCCTAAAAGCGGTAAATTTGATTATGTTTTCCATATTGGCATGGTTGATAAAGTCAGGGATTCTTACCTTAAATTCTTAAAACCATCTGGCAAATTCCTGTTTATCGACTGTCAAAACGAAGATATCTCCGAAATAGCCAAGCTCGATCGTTTAAAAATTGTCAGAGTGGATAATTTAAATCCCTGGTACTTTTCCCAAATCTCTGACAAAATCCTGAAAATTGCTTTTACTCATTCTGATAAGAATATTATTGATATACGTTTAACCGGTAATTTAGTTCGTCCTTCTCCGAAAGATATTTCTGATAAAAGTCCATCTTACCGGAAAAAAATTGCTTCTTTATCGTCAAAATACGTTCACCGTAAAATTAGCCCTTATTTATTATGGTCGGCAGTAATTTTAATCTTTATCTTTTTGTTCTTTACCTCAATATTTTACTATCAGGCAGTTTTGGTCAGGCAGATTGTCGAAAATGCCCGGAATCATTTTGCTTCCTCTGATATATCTGCTTTAAATACGGATATTGATCAATTGGCAGGTAAATTAGCCGCTGTCAAATCACTTTATGGCAACTTAAATAATCCCTTAAATCCTTTTCGAAATTATATCCCTTTTAAAAATATAGGTCGTTTTATTGAATCGTCTAGTAGGTTTGTCGTTTCAGCTGATAATACTCTAAATTTGTTGGTTAGTCTTCAAACTTCAAGTCAAAATTTAACTTTGAAGGATTTAAATCTTTCCCCAGCCCGTTTCCAGCAGCTTATAGACTCTTTGAATCTGTTATCAACTGATGCTAAACAGTTGCGTTCTGTTTCAGAAGATTTAAAAATTTCTTTCTTGTCTTCTGATGCCATATCTTTGTTTTTGGATAATCTTATCGTTCAACTTGATTCTTTAACAGGCTTCCTCCCTCCCTTTAAAAATATCTTTTTTAATGGAGAAAAAAAATATCTTCTTTTATTTCAGAATAATATGGAATTGCGTCCAACCGGAGGTTTTATCGGTTCTGTCGGTTTTTTGCATCTTACAGAAGGAAGATTGCAAAATCTGGAACTTTTGGATGTCTATTCTATTGATGGTCAACAAAAAGGCCATGTGGAACCTCCTGAGCCTATCCGTAAATATTTTAATCAGCCGAATTGGTTTTTGCGCGATAGTAATTTTGATCCTGACTTTGCTGTCTCCGCTCAGCAATCTCAATGGTTTTTGGATAAAATAATGGGTCGGAAATTTGATGGTGTCATTGGCCTGAACTTTTTTTTAGTTCAGGATTTATTGTCTGTTTTGGGCCCGTTAACTTTACCTGATTTTAATAATGAAGTCGTAACTGCCGATAATTTATTTATTAAAGCTCAACTCTATATCAATACTGAATTCTTCGCAGGATCCAGCCAAAAAAAAGACTTTTTGAATTCATTGTCGGATGCCATTTTTAAAAAGTTGGCCGGTGAAAAGGTTGCCTATTTGAAAATACTGTCTCTTTTGCCTAAATCGCTTATGGAAAAAAATCTGCTGTTTTATTTTAATGATATCAATCTGCAAAAGGAAATAGAAGGTTACGGCTGGGCCGGCCGGGTTTACGATATTCGCTGTCTGAATGTATCTGAAAATTGCTTAGCGGATTATCTTTTTATTAATGAGTCCAATTTCGGCGTAAATAAAGCTAACTTCTTTATTACTAAATCAGTCTTGTTAGCTAAGAAAATTAACACCAATGGCCAATTGGTTACGGATTTGACCATTAAATATAATAACCAGAGTCAAAAAGCTATTTTACAGGGAGGCCAATACACTAATTATTTAAGGCTGTTTTTGCCTAAAAATTCTGTCCTGCTAAACGCTGAAGCCAACAGTCAGAAGATTACGTCCACCATGTTTGATATTTCTTCATATCAGAATGATAAGACAATTTACGGAATTTTACTGCGCATTCCCGAAAATTCCGATTATATTTTTAAATTTTCTTATCTTCTGCCGGATAATTTCACCTCAAATCGGGAGGCATATCAGTTTTATTTCCAAAAACAGGCGGGTGATAAAGCTTCATCTCTCAATTTGTCTTTTGCTTCCTCTAAATTCCAATTTACTCCTTTTAATTTCCACGCACAAAAAGGTCAGGCTAATGATTTAATATTTCAAACTGATAGCTCTGTTGATCGTTTCTTCGAGTTTAAGTTAACGCCTTAAATTTTTGCTAATTCTTTTGCCTTTTCCAAATAATCATTGTTATTCAGTATTTTTGCTTCATTAATATAATCTCTAACAAGAGTTTCTTTTATTGTTTTGTCAGTAGTAGTTAGAAGAATAACTTTCAAAAAGTTATAATGTATTTCCTCACGTATCGTTTTATCTTCAATTTGCAGCCATAATTTTTGTTGAAAGGGGATTATTAATTTTTGGTAAGCTCTGTTACTAAAACCGGAATTTATTTCCTGCTCGCTGCCGGAAATTAAATTATTCAAATAATTTTCCAGGTCCCTTTGATATGTGATAAATTCTATATCGTTTCGCTCTTTCTCTAAGTCGTTTTCACTTAAGTCTATGTGCAGCTCGTTTACGTATTTTGATCTTTCCGGTTTGGTGATCAGTATTATATTTTCAGGGTTAAGATAAATATTTTTCTTGAATATGGCTTCGGCAAGGTAGTTTGCGGTATTAAAATCCAAATTTCCGTCCAAGTTTTTGAAAAGGAATTCTCTGAAATTATTGGGCAAATTATAGAAATGCCCAAAGTGGCTGGTCAGCATATCTTTTAAAAAATTGGCTTGATTATGACTTCTCTGATAGTCTCCGATTCCGTACCTTCGGTTTCTTAAATATTGCAATGTCGGTGTTGTCGGTAAATTCATGGCCCGTAAAATTCCTAACACCTGGGAGAAGCCGACTGTCAGATACGCATCTACTTTAACTCCGGCTATTTCTTCAATTTTGCTAATTGTGTCTTCAATTCCGTTTATATGGCAATTATTAGAAAGGTATGCGCTTTGGGTGGCCACATTGGCTAAATTTATTCTTGTTCCGCGGGGAATAGAGGTTATAGTGAGAAACTCCTCAGAAGGGGAAAAACTGAATATGTGAATTGCGTCGCATCGGGGGCGTCCGTCACCGCGTCTGGCATCTAGCCCCAGAAGTAAAATATTATATTGCTTATTATCTTCCTCGGATTTATTGTTATCCGTCTTGATTTGATCATTAGTCGTATTGGCTGATACCGCTGCTTGGATTACCGGGCTTATTAATGTCAACTTTGCTTTATCCTGGATGGGAATAAAAGAAGCAAGGAGAAATGCTGAATTTATCAGGCAAAAAGAATATACGATTGCTTTTTTTATAATTCTCATTAATTTATTATAGGAATAAAAATTTTTATACATCAAGGATTTCTTTTTTATTGTTTTATGTTAAAATAGTACTTCTTATGGCTGATATTTCATTGACTGCTAGTTTCAGGAAAGTTTTTGGTCGTAAAGTTAAACGATTAAGAAGAGAAGGTATTTTACCGGCCAATGTCTATGGCAAAAAAATAAAATCCCAGTCAATTTCCGTTCCTTTCAAGGAATTTCTTAAAGTCTTCAATCAAGCAGGGGAAACTAAGTTGGTTGATCTGCATTTGGATGGTAAAAAAATGCCGGTTCTTATAAATAATGTGACTTACCATCCGTTGACCGACAGTCCTCTTCATGCTGATTTTCACCAGGTTGATTTAAAAGAGAAGGTAATTGCCCATGTACCTTTAGCCATACTTGGTGAGGCTCCGGCTGTCAAGGGAAAATTGGGTGTTTTGTTGACTAATTTGGATGAATTGGAGGTTGAAGCACTCCCTTCGGATTTACCCGAAAAAATAGACGTCGATGTGAGTACTCTCAAAGAAGTGGATCAGTCTATTAAAATTAAAGATCTTAAAGTAGGCGCAAAAGTCATAATTCTGTCGGATCCGGAGTTGGAAATAATTAAAATCGCTCCTCTTGTCTCTAAAGAAGCTGAAAAGATGGTTGAAGAACAGGCTGCTCAAGCTGCTGTCGCCGAGGCTGAAAAAGCAGCTGCGCCCCAACAGGAACAACCAGCCCCGTCTGGTCCACCAAAACCGGAACCAGCGGAAGCTCCGTCAGAAACCTGACCTCCTTTTTTCCTTCTCGTATTTCAACCACATTTTTTGACTTTCCTCTGCCTGATTTAATTTCGAATATAAATCAGCCAATTTTAAGTAGGTATAATTATAATCAGGGTATTTTTGTTTGAAATTCAGCCAATAATTTAAGTCTTCTTTCCAGACTTTTTGCTGATTTTCATTTTCTTGCCTGACACCCTCGACAGATTGAACACCTAATATTTTTCTTTTATTTATGTATTCGCTAGTTATATTAAAAACTATTCCTGAAATTAGAGTTGCCAAAATTATTATTACTAAGCTTATTTTTTTTACTGCGGTATATCTTCGGGTAATCTGCGGGAAATTTATTTTCATGTAAATATAGCTTACCACACTCTTGACTAATCTTTTTTTTTCCTTCAGAATAGATTTACGGGTTATTTTTATCTAAATGTTTATATATTTGCTTTTATTTATTTTAACAACATTTTATCCTTCTAATGTTTCGGCAGAAACTCCGACGGTAACATTAGCTACTGCTTCACCGCAGGTTAGAAACCGTCTTCAGTTATTATCTAATCTCCCAGCCCTGAATGAACGCTTTAATCGTTTTCATGCTCGTCTGTCTGTCTTGATTAATCGCCTAAGAAAAATTAATCTGCGTCTGGAAAGACGATTATCCAAATTGGATGCTAAGAAAAATATAACTGATCGTTCAAAAAACCAGCTGACCGCAATTTCAGCCAATCTTGATAAGGCGGAAAAAGAATTATTAGCCGTTTCCGACCTCTGGTCCGCTATAATGAATAATAAAAGCAGGGATGAATTTCAGGCTCTGAAAAAACGTTTGGCCGATCTTTTGGTTGCTTTGGAAAATATAGCTTCTGAAGAGAAAAATTTAGTTAAAGAAATGAAAAAATATAAAGCTAAGGTTCAACCGACGGTTAAAGTTACTACCAATTCAGCCGTTATTAATTAATATGAATACATCAAAGACGGACGATCAAAAAACAAATAAGACTCCTTCTTCCCCTTCATCTTCGGCGCCCGCCCCGATCCAATCGGGATCTGCTCCGACCCAATCGCCGCCTGCCGCCCCGTCTGTTTCTCAACCGGAAGTTGAGTCTCCTCCGCCAGTCCCTTCAGTTCCGGACATGCCATCAGATGGAAAAATAGTTGTCTCACCGGCCAAATCCGAGTCTTTACCTCTCTGGTTTTATGTTCTTTTTGCTGTTGTAGCTGTAGTTTTCTTTTCCATAACTATTCTTTTAGTTCAGACTATCGTCAAAAGACAACAAGCTAATCCTGCTTCAACCAATGTCACGGCAAGTCAACCAACAGAAGCTGTCACGCCGGTTTCACCCACCCAAGCTGGTCCATCACCCACTCCTCAGGATGAATATCTTAATAAAGCCGGTAATACTCAGGAATCCGATGAAGTGTCGCTAATTGAAGCTGATCTGGAGTCTACTGATATTAAGACTTTGACTGATGATCTGGCGAATTTTCAGGAATAGGAATAACTCATACCATTCTTTTGATTGCTATTCCTGTCAATAATCCTCCTCCTAAAATAATATACGCTATCCCTAGCGGACCTGTTTGTGGTATCTCTTTTCCCTCAGGCGGAACGGCTGTCGGTTCTAATGCCGTTTTTTTATTTGCTTTTTTCGTCTCCGGTGTTACTGTTATTTGGGTCTCTTTTACCTGATTTTGGGTTGGTGTTCCGCTCCGTTTGCGCAGTGTATCCAAAATTCTGCCGCTGGATAAAATTACGATTATTATAAAAATTAATCCTAACAAAGCTAAAATAAATCTGCTCGAGGTCATAGCGGCAGCCTATAATAGGATATAATGTTTGGTATGTCAACCCCGATGTGATAAAATCATATCCGTATGTCATCCCTTACTAATGGCCATTTTAATAGTCCGACCTATGGTGCTTTAACGCTTATTAATGTTCGTCAAAAAGTGTTGGAGTTTATTGAACGTGCTCCTGACTACCAATATCGTTTGGTAATCGGTACTGATTCTCAGCCCAAAAACGGTCATGGTGTTGATTTTGTTACGGCCATAGTTATTCACCGTGTAGGTTACGGAGGAATTTATTTTTGGAAAAGAATTATCGATAAAAAGACTTATGTTTTAAGGTCCCGTATTTATCAGGAAGCTGCCTTGTCCCTTGCTTGTGCTGATGAAGTTTTGGCGCTTCTGAAAGATGATGGCATAACTAAATATGATGTGGAAATTCATGTTGATATCGGCAGTATTGGTGAGACTAAAGAGATGATTAATGAGGTTGTCGGTATGGTGAGAAGTTCCGGTTTCCTTGTCAAAACCAAGCCGTATTCCTACGGTGCCTCCAAAGTTGCCGATCGTCATACTTAAATGGATAGAGAACGGCTCACTATTACCTTGAAAAAATCAATACTGGACAAAGTCGATGAGCTGATTGACGGAACACGCCTTCGTAACCGTTCTCATACTATCGAAACTTTAATCTCTCGCTCCCTGACCCCAAAGATTAATACCGCTGTTATTTTAGCCGGAGGAAGGGGGATTAATATGAGGCCTTTTACTTTTGAAATGCCCAAAGGTCTTTTCCCTGTTGGTGGTAAACCAATTCTTGAACATCTTGTAGAACTTTTGCGTTCATATAATATCAGGAATTTGATTTTCTCCATAGGTATGTTGGGAGAAAAAATAGAGCAGTTTTTTACTGACGGGCAAAAATTCGGGGTTAAAATTACTTATGTTAAGGAAAAAAAAGCCCTCGGTACCGCTGGAGCTTTAGTCTTAGCTAAAAAATATCTTAAAGATACTTCCTTCATCGTTATTCATGGAGATATTCTTATTGATATTAATCTCAATGATTTAATTACTTTTCACTTCGATAATAATGCTCTAGCCACCATTGCTCTGACCACTGTTGTCGACCCATCTCAATATGGAGAAGTGATATTACACGGATCTAAAATTATTGATTTTATTGAAAAACCGCAAAAAGGCCAACAAAAATCCCAGCTCATTAGTTGCGGTTTATATGTCGTCAATCGCGAGATATTTTCTTATTTGCCTAAAGAGGGGAGTGCTCAATTGGAAAATATCTTCCCGCGCTTTGCTAAACTTCGGCTCCTTTCCGGTTTTCCTTTCGAAGGGCAATTTATGGATATTGGCACTCCTGCCTCATATGAAAAAGCTATCAAAAAGTGGGCTAGTCTTAAAAAAGGGTCGGTAACTTCAGTTGAATCTGATCTCCTGGTCCGCTGATTCCTAAAAATCTTAACAGCAATAGGAAAATCGCCCAGGCGGCAAAAACTAAAATCAGCCCCATAAATGCATGCAGCATTTTTTGTTGTGCCGCCTCAATTCTTCCTTTGTCTCCTCCTGATGATATCCAGGTAAAAGCCCCCAATAAAAGTTGTATCAATGCCCAGATGGTTGAGATGATTAATAACAGGCCGACTATGCCGCTGAAAAACTTAGCCAATATTGCCGGCGCGTCCCCCGGTTTCTTCCCGACAAATCCGGTAATTAACGGGTTGGTAATTGGTGTTTGTAGTAATATAGTCATTTTTTTATACAATGCCTATTTTATCCAGTATTGAACCAGGATTAAGAATTTCCAGTCCGACCAGTGATCCTATAATAGCGACAATTACCCAGGCGGAAACTACCACTAATAAGCCTACCACGGCATTGGTAATTTTTTCCCGTGCCTCCTGTGCTCTTCCTTTGTCTCCTCCGGCATTGATCCAGTTAAAGCCGGCAATAATAAACTGGATTAAAAACCACAAAGCGGCAATTATCGTTAGAAAACCGACAATTCCCGATAGAGCCGTATTTAACTTGTTGCCCACCTCCACCGTCGTCCGTCTGGCACAAAAAAATTCTCCGATGACTCCCAATCCTCCTCCGCAGCCTATTCCTTCAGCCAAAACCGTCCTGACAGATATCAAAGCTAACATTGTTCCAATAAATATTCTCTTAATAGTCTTCATTATTTAACTACATTTAATGTCGGATTAAGAATTGCTCCCGGATCTTTGAATAAGAGTATGCCAATTATTGCCGCCAGTATAAAGGAAGTGACGATTATTACTAAACCTAAAAATGACTGCCAGATTTTCTGCCAGGCTTGCGCCACTTTTTTCGGATCGCCTCCGGCGGAAATAAAACTAAATCCGGCAATAATAATGTTTATAAATGCCCAAACACCGGCTATTATAAAAATAACTCTCAACACTGAATTAAGCAGCACTATAAAACCGGTTAATTCTGCTGTTGTTCCGTTAATCGTCACACCCGGAGTTTTAACAATCGGCGATATTTGTCCGATAGGATCATTCATTATTAATTTATTGTCCGACTAAATTTTTTAGCGATCCGAAAGTTATAAAACTTATAAGCTGTACTATCCAATAGGATGCAAAAATTATCACTAATCCGATGACTGAATATGTCAGAAAAGACCTGGCTTTTTCCTGGTTTTGAGGATTACCGCTGCCCGCACCACTAATTACCGCTACTCCCGCTGCCACTGTTAAAATGAAAAAAATAATTCCGGCAACGATTAGAATTTTTGGTAAAAATGAAGATATTAAACCGCCTAAAGTTTGAAAATCGGCAATTCTTCCCGGAGGATAATCTTGGATAATATTTACTTGGGCAAGCTGCATATATCTAGTGTAGACACTATTTTTCCACTTTGTCAATCGCAAAGGGAGCTTGTCGTAAGGCAAGTCGAAGGAACTTGTCCTGAGCGAAGTCGAAGGATTATAATAGCAGAATGCGTGATAGTATCAATATTTTCGACTCAAAGGTATTGAAAAAAACTAAAGTAGATGATAAAAATATGGTCGGAAGAATTCTTAAGGGTGATGAGCGTGCCTTAAACTATTTTTACCGGCATTATAATCACTCTTTGTATACCTACATCTCCCGTAAAATTGGTCAGAAAGAAGATATAGAGGAAATTGTCCAGGATACTTTTTTGGCTACTTTGGACGGTCTTCGTGATTTTGCCTTTAAATCCTCAGTATTTACTTTCATCTGTAGCATTGCCAATCATAAAATAATTGATTTTTACCGTAAGAAAAGGATTAAAAAAATTGTTTTTTCCAAATTCGAAGAGGTCGAGCCTCTCCTAAGCCAGCTTTTCGGTCCGGAAGAAGCCCTTGATGGAGAGATCTTGAAACAAAAGATTAAAGAGACTTTTTCCAAACTGTCTCCGTCCTATACTCTTATTCTCAAATTGAAATACGTTCAGGGTTTCACTGTTGAAGAGATTGCCCAAAAAATGTCAATTTCTTTCAAAAGTGCCGAAAGCCAGCTCTTCCGTGCCCGTAAGGCTTTTACCTTTGTCTTTAATTATGGAAAATGATTTTTTTTACCAACAACTGGTTGCCAAAATGCAACAGGTGTCTATCGTTCCTCCTCAAAATATGGGACCGTTGACTCCCTTATACAAGCGTTTAGTTCCTCAATTTAAGCATTTTCCTTTCAAGGCTTTAATTCCGCTTTCTCTTCTTGCTATTTTATTTGCCTATTTAATATTCGGTACTAAACTGGTCAGGCTGGCTTCTATCCTCCAGTTCAGTTTTTGATATCATGCTCCCTCTGATTCTTTTTCTCCGCCATTTATTAGGTACGATTTACAATCCTTATGCTACTTTCAGACAAATTTCTCTTCCTGGACAGGATATTCGCCAAATAATTTTTATTCATCTCTTAATTTTTATTTATTTTTTATTAACCGGTCTCTTAAAAACAGGTTTTTCCAACCCTTATCTTTTAACTATCAAATTCAATAGCCTCTATTTTTCTTCTTATTTGGGATTTGCCCTGGTGATTTTTTTGTTTTATTTAGGTTCTCTTTTGTTAAGATTTAAAAATTTTCCGCTTATCCGCATTATCCTTCTTTGGTCATATTCTTTATTACCGACCCTTTTTTGGTTTTTCATAACCTCCCTCATGTATCTCTTTCTCCCTCCTCCGAGGACTTTATCCTACCCGGGGAAAATTTATAGCCTTATTTATCTTGCTTTTTCCCTGACTCTTCTTTTTTGGAAAATTATTCTCTATTATCTGACTTTAAGATTTGGTCTTCGTCTTGATTTATACAAAATTAGTTTAATTTCATTGTTTATTATCCCGGTAATTATCCTATATTCTTTTGTCATGTATCACCTGGGAATTTTCAAAATTCCTTTTATATGACCTTGAGCCTGCTAAAAACTATCATCCAAAGAAAAAAATATCTGGAGAACAAATTAAAGATGAACTTTTCCGCAATTTCAGTTTATCCGAAAAATCTGGATAATGCCCAGCATAAAAATTGTGAAAATATGATTGGCGCCACCCAAATCCCTTTAGGTATAGCCGGTCCGCTCAAAGTATCTGGAAATTATACTGAAGGATCCTTTTTTTTGCCATTAGCCACTACCGAAGGAGCTTTGGTGGCCTCAGTTAATCGCGGTTGTAAAGCGGCAACTTTAAGCGGGGGAGTCAGGTCTTTCTGTCAGGATGTCGGTATAACTCGCGGTTCGGTTTTTAAAACACCTGGTTTAAAAGATAGTTTCATCTTAAAAAAATTCCTTCAGGATAACTTTTCCCGTTTAAAAAAATTAGCCGCTGCCACCTCTTCTCATCTTCAATTAATTGCTCTTCAAACTAAAATTGTCGGCAATTTGCTTTATATCCGTTTTTCCTATGATTCTCAGGAAGCCATGGGTATGAACATGGTTACTATTGCCACGGATAAATTGGTACAATTTATTTCATTAAAAACCGGAAATCTCTGCCTGTCGGTAGCCGCCAATTTTGATGTCGATAAAAAACCCTCCTACCTTAATTTTATCGAAGGACGTGGCCGGCAAGTCTGGGCAGAGGCGGTTATTTCCGCCCCCATCATCAGGGATGTATTAAAAACATCTGCTTCAAAAATAGATGAGGTAGTCAGGCTAAAATGTTATTTAGGAAGTATTATCTCCGGTTCATTAGGTTTTAATGCCCATTTTGCCAATATTTTGTCAGCTCTTTTTATTGCCCTTGGTCAGGATGTTGCCCATGTGGCAGAAGGAAGTATCGGTCTGACTACGACTGAAATAGTTAATAACAATTTATATATTAGTGTTTATTTGCCTGATTTGCCCTTAGGTACCATCGGCGGTGGAACTAGCCTTCCTGCCCAACAGGAAGCTTTACGAATATTAAACGTAACTGCTGGAGAGAAAGGTGAAAAAGCGCGTAAGTTGGCCGAGATTGTGGGAGCAGCTGTTTTGGCCGGAGAATTATCGCTCTTATCCGCCTTGTCAGTAGGACAATTAGCCAGTTCTCATATGAAATTAGCCAGAAACGGTAGTTAAATAACCAATACTTATGGATGTAGGTATATTAAGTTACGGGATTTATATCCCTTTTTATCGTTTAAAAAATAAAAACATAGCTGCAGTCTGGGGTAAAAGAGCCTCGGATATAGAAAATTCACTTGGAGTTAAAGAAAAATCAGTAGCCAATTTTGATGAGGATTCCGTAACCTTAGCTTATGAAGCCAGTGTCAGGGCTTTGCAAAACGGTCAAATATCTGCCTCGGAAATTAATGCCATTCTCGTAGGTTCGGAAAGCCATCCTTACGCTGTTAATCCCACTTCCACTATTTTAGGTGAATTTTTGGGAGTTGGTCGCCATTATTTGGCAGCTGATCTGGAATTTGCCTGTAAAGCTGCCACTACTGCTATGATTGCTGTCAGCGGTCTTATTTCCGCCAATAAAATTAAAACTGGTTTGATCGTCGGGTCGGATTGTGCCCAGGCTAAACCCCATGACGTTCTTGAATATACCGCTGCTTCAGCCGCGGCTAGCATTATTCTTAGTCGATTCTCGTCAAAGTGTCTCGCTGAAATTATCGCATTTTCTTCTGTTTCCTCAGATACTCCTGATTTTTGGCGCCGTGACGGTGTCCGCTTCCCCAGTCATGGAGGCCGTTTTACCGGAGAACCGGCCTATTTCTATCACGTTGAGTTGTCTTCTATAAATCTTATGAAAAAAACAAAATTTAAACCGGAAAATTTTAAATATTGTGTCTTTCATATGCCTAATGGCAAATTTCCCCGTGCTGTTGCTAAAAGGCTAGGATTTACGGATAAACAGCTTGCGCCTTCTCTAATCGTCGATCATATCGGTAATCCTTATTCAGCTTCTTCATTATTGGGTTTAACAGCCGTTCTCGACATCGCCCAAAAAGATGATCTCATTCTGCTTACTTCCTACGGTTCAGGTGCCGGTTCAGATGCTTTTGTAATCAGGGTTAACCAGAAAAATGATAGAAATAGGCGGGAAAATTTCGCTAATCAGGTAAATCGCAAAAAATATATTAATTACGTGGATTATTTAAAATTTAACGGAAAAATCTAGTTCCACTCTCCGATTAATCGGAGTTAGTGGAACTTATCCTGAGCGAGCATAGCGAGTCGAAGGATCTTATTATGAAAGTCGGTATTCTTGCAGGTGCTACTTCTAATTTCGGTGAATTGTGGCATATCTCACCGCGCCAAATGGTCAGAGAAGTGACCGACGAAGTTTTAAAAGAAGCCCGTTTGCCTAAATCTAAAATAGATGCTGTCTTCGTCGGTAATATGCTTTCCTCCTCACTGGGTAATCAGGATCATTTAGGAGCATTTTTCGCCGAAGAATTGGGTTTATCGGTTCCCTCCACTAAAGTTGAAGCTGCTTGTGCTTCAGGCGGTTTGTCTGTTCATTTGGCCGCGCTTTCCATTCTTTCCGGACAATATCGTCACGTTTTAGTTATTGGTGTTGAAAAAATGACTGATTATAAACCCGAACTCGTCAATAGAGCTTTAATGGGAGCCGGTTCTGACGGCGAAAGGGAGGCCGGAGCTACCTTTTCTGCACTCTATGCTTTAATAGCCCGGGTTCACATGGCCAAATATGGGACCAAAGAAATTGAGCTTGCCCAGGTGGCCGTTAAAAATCATTATCACGCCTCATTAAATTCTCATGCCCAATTTAAAAAACAGATTACCTTAAAGCAGGTTCTAAAAAGTCCGCCGGTCTCCTCACCTCTCAAAATTCTTGATTGTTCGCCGATTACCGATGGGGCTGCCGCTCTTATTCTTTCCCCATCTGATAATAAAAGTCAGGTATCCATTATTGCCTCTCAAGTTGCTACCGACACCCTGGGTCTTTCTCAAAGGGAAGATTTGACTTCCTTAAAGGCCAGCATTATTGCCGCAACGAATGCTTATCGACAGGCTGGTATTACACCGCTTGATATTGATGTTGCTGAGGTTCACGATTGTTTTACTATCGCTGAAATTATTGCTATGGAAGATTTGGGTTTTTTCCCTAAAGGGGAGGCAGCTAAAAATATTTTTGCCAAAAAAACTTGGATAGGCATAGGTCATCCTGTTGTCAATACCTCAGGAGGACTTAAAGCAGCCGGTCATCCGGTTGGTGCTACCGGTGTCAAACAGATTGTTGAGATTTTTCATCAGTTAAATGGAACATCTGGCAATAAACAGGTTGAAAACGCCCGTCTAGGTTTAACTCATAACGTCGGTGGCTCAGGAGCAACATGCGTTATTCACATACTAAAGAAAAATTGAATGAAAAGACTAAATATATCTAATTTTATTTGTTATTTGTAATATGTTATCTCCAGTAAAAATTTGGCGTAATCAGAAAAAAATAAAAAGCTTATTATTCCTCAAGGGTAAAATCGTTTCTTATACCCAAATATATGTGCCTCCGGCAGGTTTTGAGGCTCAAGCTCCCTATATAGTAGCCATTGCCGAATTTAACAAAGGATTAAGAATAATCGCTCAACTTGTAGATTATCTCGATGTTAACCTTAAAATCGGCCAAAAGGTTATTACCGTTCTCCGCCGTACCAAAGATCCTGGATTGGAAGGTATTATCCCCTACGGTATCAAATTCAAACCATTAGACTGAAATGTTAGTCACCGTTTCCACTCCGGGTAAAATTTATCTCTCTGGTGAACATGTTGTTGTCTACGGTAAACCTGCTTTATTATCCTGTATCAATAAAAGAGTTTTTGTTACTGTCGAAGGTAATATTGATAAATTAACTATTTCTTCCCTCGATAACCGTTATATCCGGGAGATAATCTCAACTCTTAAAAATTATTATCGGCTGAAAAAAATTCCTCCTGTAAAAATTACTGTAGATTCGGAGTTAAAACCGGGTTATCATCTCGGTTCTTCCGCTGCCGTCGCCGTGGCCACCTTAGCTGGCCTCCTTTTTTATTTAAAAAAAATCTGGAACCCGGAAATAGTCAATAAACTTGCTTATAAGGCGGAAAAATTTAAACATTATAATCCTTCTGGTGCTGATAATAGCAGTGTAACTTACGGAGGATTTGTTTGGTATAGGAAAGAACTGGAATTTCTCAAAAGTATTTGGCAAATTCCTCTCAAACTGTCTCCGCATCTTAATAATTTTTATCTTATTGATACCGGCCCTTCTCATGAATCAACTGCTTCTCTGGTTAAATTCGTCGCCGCCAGATTTAATAAGAATAAAAAACTTTTTGCATCTCTTTTTAATCTCAATGAAATTCAGACTAAAAATATAGCTGTTGCTCTTAGAACTGGTCGGGCACCTCAATTAATTGAAGCGATCAGATCGACAGAAAAAACATTGGAAAAAATCGGTGTCGTCAGTCAAAAAGTCTTGCCGTTTATAAGAAGTGTTGAAAAAAGTGGAGGAGCCGCTAAAATTCTCGGAGGCGGCGGCAGGAAAGAGGGAGTCGGCTACTTGCTTTGTTTTGCTTCTCCTAAAAATTTGTTGCAGCAATTAGCTAAACGCTTTAATTACCATCTGGAGGAAATTATTTTAGGCGAAGAAGGTCTAAGGCTGGAAAGTAAAAAATGATAAACCAGGTAAAAACCTCAGCTGCCGGTAAATTAATGCTTCTTGGTGAACATGCCGTTGTTTACGGTTATCCTTGCCTGGTAACCGCCATCAATAAAAAGATCACTGTTTCCATAAAAAAAATCCCCTCCCAAGATATACAACTTAACTCTCCGATTGCTCCAAAATCTGTTTATGTTGCCGCCTCCGTTTCGAAATTTTTCCAAAAATATAAATTCAAATCAGGTCTTTCCATTACCACCTCCTCTGAATTTCTTCCGACTTTAGGATTGGGCTCCTCATCAGCCGTCACCGTCGCCACTCTCAAAGCTCTTGCTCAACTTTTCGAGATACAACTTAATAAGTCCCAGCTTTTTGATTTAGCGGTATCTGTTGTCAGATCAATTCATTCTCAAGCTTCCGGATTTGATGTGGCATCTGCAGTTTACGGTGGTATTATTTATTATCAGATTGGTAAACCGGTAATTCAACTACTTCATCGTCATCTGCCTTTATTAGTCGTTTACTCCGGCTCTAAGGCAGATACCGCCACTCTGGTTGCTCAAGTTGCCGCTCTTTATGAAAAAAATCCCGCCAAAGTAAATAAAATTTTTAAGTCTATTGCCCGCCTTGTTGATAAAGCCAAAAATGCCTATCTCAAAT
>Ga0155407_139_pt1 | contig 20893 bp, 16 predicted proteins | sample RifCSPhighO2_02_FD_106375 | JGI IMG/M metagenome (GOLD analysis project Ga0155407, IMG submission 106375) | Candidatus Gottesmanbacteria bacterium RIFCSPHIGHO2_02_FULL_39_14
AATACCATTGCAGGTCGGACAGGCTCCATGAGGGGAATTAAAAGACAAAAGGCGGGGTTCAATCTCGGGAAGCGAAATATTACACCAGGGACAGGCAAATTTTTCTGAATAAAGATGGACGTCAAGTTTTGTTGGTTTATCAGGAAAAGAAAATGAAACATCCTTAACAAAAGCAATATAAACCAAACCTTGAGCTAAATTAAGAGCATTCTCAACAGATTCGGAGAATCTCCTTTTTAGGTCATTTGTTTGCCGGCGGAGGTTATTTTTATTAACAGCTATTTTATCGATAACGACATCAATAGAATGCTTGTTAGTTTTAATAAGAACAAGATCATCATGTAAGGAGTAAAAACTACCGTCAATTCTTAATAAGGAAAAGCCTTTGTGCTTTAAATTATCAAACAGTTTACTAAATTCTCCCTTGCGGTCACGAACCACCGGAGACATTATCATGAGTCTGACATCTCTCTTAATATTTTGAGTCAGTTCCTGATTTATTAACGATAAAATATTGTCGACAATTTGAGTAACCGTCTGTTTTGCCACCTCCCGACCGCAGACAGAACAATGCGGATGTCCTACTCTGGCAAAAAGAAGCCTTAAATAATCATAAATTTCGGTAATGGTAGCTACAGTAGACCGAGGATTATGAGAGGTAGCTTTCTGATCAACGGAGATTGCCGGAGATAAACCGGTGATGGAATCAACATCAGGTTTATCCATGACGCCGAGAAATTGTCGGGCATACGATGACAGGCTTTCCACATACCTGCGCTGTCCTTCAGCATAAATAGTATCAAAAGCTAAAGACGATTTACCGGAACCAGAGATACCGGTAAACACGATCAGGTGATTTTTGGGAATTTCCAGACTGATATTTTTCAGATTATGAACCCGGGCACCTTTAATGATTATTTTATCCTGCATAGTTTTTAATCAAATGCTTTATTTATTTCCAAAATCTTATCCCTGAGGGCAGCAGCCAATTCAAAATTCAATTCGGAGGCACTTTTTCTCATTTCCATAGCCATTTTTTTAGTAATTTTTCGGGCATCCAAAGGCGTTAGTTCATCTAAGGAAACATTTAATAAACTGTTATAGGAGCTTTTGCGTTCCAATATCCTATCCAAAATTTTATCTTCATCATCGCGAATAACCAATTTCTCCCGAAGGGGTTTAGTGATTTGTTTGGCTTTAAGATGATGTTTTTTATTGTATTCCATTTGTTTTTTTCTTCTTCTATTAATTTCTGAAATTGCTCTGGTCATGGAACCTGTCAGAGTATCGGCATACATAATCACTTCTCCCTTAATATGGCGGGCAGCCCGGCCCATGGTTTGAATGAGGGCGGTTTCACTTCTTAAAAAGCCTTCTTTATCAGCATCCAAAATGGCCACTAAAGAAACCTCCGGCAAATCCAATCCTTCACGTAGTAAATTAATGCCAATAAGACAATCATATTTACCTTGTCTTAAATCATCCAAAATATCACTTCTTTCCAAGGTTACAATGTCACTATGTAAATAAGAAACACGAGGAATATCACTTTCCTTTATGTTTTTAAATTCAGGCAATTGCTTATATTTTTGTTCTTCCAAAAATTTAGCCAGATCTTCAGCCATTCTCTTGGTTAAAGTGGTTACTAAAACACGCTGATGATTTTTTTTCCGTTTGATAATTTCATGAATTAAATCAATCAGCTGATTTTTGGTCGGACGGACAGAAATTATGGGATCAAGAATACCGGTCGGACGAACCAATTGTTCGGCAATTCCCGATAACGGGGAATTTACTTTTTTAGCTGAATTTTTAGCTAAATTTATTTCCCAAACATTAGGAGTTGCTGAGACATAAATTAACTGGGGAATACGGATAAAAAATTCTTCAAACTTCAATGGCCTGTTGTCAAGCGCCGCCGGCAGACGGAAACCGTAATCGATTAATGTTTCTTTTCTGGAACGGTCACCGTTATACATGCCCCGCAACTGCGGTACAGTCATATGAGACTCGTCGATAAACATAAGCCAATTATCCTTATAGGGATCAGTGTAATAGTCAATTAAAGAATAGGGAGGATCACCTGGCGATCTTCCGTCAAAATAGCGAGAATAATTTTCAATGCCGTTAACATAGCCCATTTCTTTAATCATTTCCAGGTCAAAATTAACACGTTGATTAAGCCTGTGAGCTTCGACCAACTTTCCTTTTTGTCTAAATTCTGCCACTGATATTTCTAGATCTCTACTTATTTGATCGAAAATCGATTGTTGGGAACTTAAATCAGTTAAATAATGTTTAGCCGGATAGATGGCGAAATAATCGTATTCTTCGATTAATTTACCGGTTAAGGGATCAATCTTTTGCAGGTTTTTAATTTTACCTAAATCGTTAACAATACGTAATACAAAGGATTCGTAAGCCAGATAGACATCAATAAATTCTGCCCGCAGGCGGAAAGTTGAGCGGTGAAAGCTAAATTCACTTCTTTCATACTGGAGATCGACCAGACGCTCAATTATCGATTGGCGGTTGATTGGCTCACCTGTTCTTAATTCCAAAATAAATTTGCCGTATTGGCGCGGATTGCCCAAATTATAAATACAGGATACGGAAGCAACTATCAAAGTATCACGTCTCGTCAAAAGATTGGTGGTTGAAGCCAGCCGTAATTTGTCTATTTCTTCATTGATTTCCGTTTCTTTCTCAATATAGGTATCTGTTTGAGGAAGATATGCTTCAGGCTGATAAAAATCATAATAAGAAACAAAATAACAAACAGCATTTTGAGGGAAGAATTGTTTAAATTCCTGGTATAACTGGGCAGCCAGAGTTTTATTGTGGGAAATTACCAATGTCGGCTTATTCATCCGTGCAATAACTTGAGCCATGGTATAAGTTTTACCGCTACCAGTCACGCCTAATAAAACCTGGTGTTTAAGATTATTCTTTAAACCTTTAACTAAGGTGTCTATAGCTTGAGGCTGGTCACCGGTCGGAACAAAAGGGGCTGCCAATTTAAAATCCATGGTAAAATGATATTTTATCATATCTCTTGACTTTCGGCTTTTTTTAAATTAAGCTAAATTGTTTATCTATAAAAATAATTTTAATACATTAAATTTTTCGGATTATTTATGGCATTGGTACTTTATAATCGAGAAAGACAGGTTTTGGAATTTATCATCCAGTATGTTCAAAGAAACGGTTATGCTCCGACATTAATCGAAATAGCCCAGGGTTTAGGTCTTAACGCTGCCTCGACGATCCATGAACATATTGATAGGTTAATCCTCAAAGGATATTTACGTAAAACTCCAGGTTCAGAACGAGGCGTAGAAATTATTAGTGACAAAATAAAACCAGCGGCTGCGGAAAGTGCGCTGGAACTACCTGTCTTAGGATTTATTGCTGCCGGGGCCCCTCTTGAACCTCATACTGATCCCAATTTTTATCTGTCTATTCCGGCCAATATGATTAGTACTAAAAAGCCGGGATTTATTCTTCAGGTAAAAGGCAATTCATTAATTGAGGAAGGCATATTTGACGGTGATTTTGTGGTTATCCAACATCAAAATGACGCTCAAAACGGAGAGTTGGTCGTGGCAATACTTCCTAACGGCTTGGCAACTTTAAAAAGAATTTATTACGAAAAAGAAAGAGTCAGACTGGAACCGGCCAATGCTTCCATGTCACCAATTTATGCCACTCAGGTAAAAGTTCAAGGCAAAGTTGTGGCAGTATTCCGCCGCTATAATTAATTATTTTGCAGGACCTCTATTCCCGGAAGAGTTCCATTTTTCAGATATTCCAACATGGCGCTACCACCGGTAGAAACGTGATTAAAATGGTTCAAATATTTTTGGTTACCAATAAATGATAAAGTATCCCCACCCCCGATTATTTTAAAAGCATCGGCTTGAACAATATCTTTTAATAGACGATCTGTACCTTTTTGAAAAAGCTTATTTTCATAATAACCCATCGGTCCGTTCCAGATGATGGTTTTAGCATTATGTATTAATTTTCGGTAAAGAAGATTAGTTTGAGGACCAATATCAAATATCGCAACATCACTGGGAACCAGATCGTAATTGACAATTTGCGGCTTATTTTTCGTATGACTGTTTTGGATGACTACATCTATGGGTAAAATAAGGGCTGAATGTTTTCGGGTAGCCTCCCAAAAAACCGTTCTGGCCATTTCCACCATCTCATAATCAACCAAGGATTGACCCATACCAAAGCCCCAGGCAGCTAAAAAAGTATTAGCGATAGCTCCGCCTAAAGCAACCGAATCAGCTTTATCCAACAATTTTTCAATGACAGATATCTTTTCAGGAGTTTTAGCTCCACCAATAAAAACCAATAACGGTCTTTGAGGATTATGCAGAGCCTTTTGAAGCATGTCAATTTCCTTTTTTAATAGAAGACCGGCATAACCCGGTAAAAATTTGGCTATACCTACAATCGAGGCATGAACCCTATGGGAAGCTCCAAAAGCGTCATTAACAAAGATGTCAGCCATTTTAGCCAGATGAGCACTATACTCTGGATCATTATTTTTTTCACCTTTATAAAAACGAATATTTTCCAGAAGAACAATTTTTTCAGGAGAAATTTTATTAATTAAGGGAAGGGCTTTATCCTGCCAATAATAATCAACTAACTCCACAGGAAGACCGAGAAATTTTTCCAGTCTTTTAGCCACCGGCTTTAAAGAAAAAGTCAGATCATGTCTTTTGGGACGGCCCAAATGCGAGGCCAAAATAAGGTGACAATTCCGCCTTAACAGATATTTAATAGTCGGAATAACTTCTCTGATTCTGGTATCATTAGTCAGTGATCCATTTTTTAAGGAAATATTAAAATCGCAGGTAAGAAAAACCCGTTTACCATCAAGATTTTTGATTTGAGTAATATCCTTTTTGTTCATATAATTTTGCTTTTTTTGCCAATGTACTGGCATAAATCAACCAACCGCTCGGTATAGCCCCATTCGTTATCATACCAGGCATAAACGTTCAACAGTTTATCGTCGGCTACTTCTGTCAGATTCAAGTCAACTATTGATGAATAAGGTGAACCTTTAAAATCTATTGAAACGAGTTCATCAGAAGTTACAGATAAAATTCCTGCTAAATTTTTTTTTGAGGCTGTTTTAAAAGCATTATTGACCTCATCTTTATTAACCTTTATTTTGACTTCTGCTACCAGATTAATTAAGGACACAGTGGCAACGGGAACTCGTATGGCCTGGCAAAATATTTTTCCGTTTAAATGCGGGAACAGCTTGATGATATCTTTAGCTGAACCGGTTGAGGCAGGTATAATGGAAGGCAGAACGGAACGCCGTAATCGTATTTGTTTGTGGGAATTATCCAAAAGGTTTTGAGAGTCCGTGACTGCATGTACGGTAGTCATGAAAGCTTTAGTAACACCAAAATTATCGTGTAATACTTTAAGTGTTGTCGACAGACAGTTGGTTGTACAGGAAGAATTAGAAATAATTTTGTCTTTTCGCGGATTAAAAAGATGGTGATTAACTCCCAAGACAAATGTCTTTGTCTTATCTTTAGCCGGAGCAGATAAAATTACAAATTGACTGCCTGATAAATGTCCTTTGAGATCGATAGCGGTTCTAAATTTGCCAGAAGCATCAATAACAATATCTACCTGATGATTTTGCCAGGGAATTAAGGCGGGTTGTTCGAATTTTAAGACAGCTATTTTTTTTAATCCTACATAGATGTATTGGCTATTTGATTTTACGGGCAAATCAAGTTGACCATAGGTGGAATCGTATTGAAGAAGATAGGCGTGCGAAGAGCTGTCTGCCCTGCTATTGACGGCAACTAAATCCAAGTTTTTTCTCTTTAAAATAATTCGAGCAGCCAACCTACCTATCCGGCCAAAACCATTAATTCCGATTTTTAAATTTTCCATTTTTATTCCCTCCTTTTTTGACTACTTTTAACTTTACCCTGTTTATCAATATCATATAAAATGACTTCGCCTGTTGCTAATTCCACTTCAGTGATCCGGCTGTCTGATATTCCCTCCAGATGTTTAATTAAAGCCCTGATGGAATTGCCGTGAGCTACCAAAAGAACATTTTTTCCGGACCTTAAATGAGGCAAAATTGACTCTTGATAATAAGGAATTACCCGATCATAGACATCTTTTAGAGTTTCGCCGTCCTTAATCGGTTCATCCCATCCGCGCCTGATATTTTTGAATTTCTCCGCTCCGACTTTTTTCTTTATCTGCCATTTATTTTTACCGGTAAATTCACCGTAATGCCTTTCCTTTAAGGCGTGGTGTTTAATGACCGGAATATTTTCCAATTTCAGTTCGGTCAGAATTATTTCCAACGTCCGCCAAGAACGCTCAAGATCCGAAGAAAATGACAGGTGGAAAAAAATATCTTTGACAACTTTAGCCGCAGCTTTGGCTTCCCGGTGTCCTTTTCTTGACAAAGAAATATCTTTCCAGCCTGTCCATAAACCAATTTTATTCCATTCGGACTCCCCATGGCGAATAAGGACAATCTTAGCCACAGTATGAAATTATCATACTATTTTACGAATTTAAATTCAAGTTAAAGATAATTTATACTTCAATGACTCAAGTTTGTGCCTGATCATTTCAGTATATACCCATCTAATCCGCTTTTCACTGCTTCGCAGTTTCAAACCGGAGTAAGATAGGTATATACTTAACCGATATGAATCCTTTATATATAATCGCCACGCCTATAGGAAATTTAGATGATATTTCCATAAGATCTTTAAAAATGTTATTCTCTTCAGACGTGATAGCTTGCGAGGATACAAGAAGAACAGGACAACTAATTAAGAATTATGAATCAAGAATCATGAATTTTGAATGGAAAATAAAAGATTTAATAATCAATAAAACACAGAAATTAATCAGCTTTTATGATGAGGTTGAAGAGTTAAAAATTCCGGAAATTATAGAATTTATAAGACAAGGGAAAAAAGTAGCCTTGGTTTCCGATAGCGGAACTCCCTTAATTTCCGATCCGGGTTATAAACTGGTCAGGGAGTGTCTAAAACAACAAATAAAAGTAACGGTCGTTCCCGGACCAAGTGCCTTAATAAACGCTTTAACGGTATCAGGTTTACCTCCAAATCAATTTCTGTTTTTAGGCTATCTCCCAGCGAAATCAGGATTAAGAATTAAGCTACTTACAGATTTAAAAAATACTTTTAATCATTCCGAACTAAAACCAACTGTAATTTTCTATGAATCACCACACCGGTTAAACCGAACTTTGACAGATATTAAAATAATATTTGGAGATATTAAAGTTGTTATAGCCCGGGAATTAACAAAAGTTTACGAGGAAATATTCTCTGAAAATATTTCAGAAATATTAAAAGCAGGAAAAAATTTAAAGGGTGAGATCACTTTACTTTTTGAAATTAAATAGGTTGAAATTAAATATGAAAAAAGTTCATTGATTTAAACCATTGAACTCTTGGCTTAATATTCTTCGAGGGTGGAGGTATCGCCGATGGGCTGGCCAAGCTCTTTGGCTTTGAGGATGCGACGCATTATTTTGCCGCTTCTTGTCTTGGGCAATTTATCAATAAATTCTATTTCCCGCGGGTAGGCATGACCGGCTAAATGTTTTTTAACGTACTGGCTTAATTCCTGTTTCAGCTGGTCGGAATAAGTTGAATCTTTTATTTTTTCCAGATATTCCTGTTCAAGGACGACAAAAGCTTTGATTATTTCCCCGCGGACGGGATCAGGTTTGCCTATAACACCAGCTTCGATAACGGCCGGATGTTCGACTAAGGCTGACTCTACTTCAAACGGACCAACCCTTTCTCCGGAAGTTTTAATAACATCATCAGCACGTCCGATGAACCAGAAATAGCCCTGATTGTCTATTAAGCCATGGTCACCTGTTAGGTACCAATCATTAACAAAATAAGACTGGTATTTTTCTTCGTTTTGCCAAATAGTCTTCATCATTGACGGCCAACCTGGCTTTAAGGCGATATTTCCTTCTCTTTCAGGAGGCAGAATCTGACCCTGATCATCGACGATGGCAGCCTGAATTCCGGGAACCGGTTTACCCATAGAACCGATTTTAATATCCATAGTGGGATAATTAGCAATACAAATACAACCGGTTTCCGTCTGCCACCAATTATCATGAAATGGCAATCCCAATTGTTTAACTGACCAACGGATAGCCTCGGGGTTAAGGGGTTCACCAACTGATAAGATATGTCTAAGATGAGATAAATCATACTGCTTGGGAGTGACGTCCTCTTTACCCATCAACATTCTAATAGCGGTAGGAGCTGTATACCAGATAGATACATGATTATCTGCCAGGATTTGATACCATGTTGCCGGATCAAACCTTCCCTCATATATAACGCTGGTTACTCCGCAGCTCCAACTGCCCAGAATGGTATAAGCAATACCAGTGACCCAGCCGGGATCGGCAGTACACCAATAAATATCTTCTTCGTGGATATCCAATACGTATTTGGCTGTTACATGTTCGGAAAGAATGGCATAGTGGTGATGAACGACACCTTTAGGCTTGCCGGTAGTACCTGAAGTATAAAGCATAAAAGCATAATCAGAGGGATCAGTCTTTTCAATTTCCAATTGTCCCGACTGACTTGCCAGTTCTTGGTCAAAATTATCACTGTCGATAATTATTATCTCCTTAAGATCCGGTAATTGAGAACGGATATTTTTCATTCGTTGAGATAATTGGCTGTTGGTTATTAAAATTTTAGCTCCCGAATCTTTCAAACGGTCCAAAAGTGCATTTTCCTGAAAAGCAGAAAAAAGAAGTCCGGCGATTGAACCAATTTTCAGGATCCCCAGGAACGAGGCATATAAATAAGGTACACGAGGAAGAAAAATAAATACCCGATCGCCTTTTTGAACACCTTTTCCCTTCAAAAGGTGGGCGAATTGATTGGAAAGAGCGGCCAACTGGTTAAAAGTAAAGGTTTGTCTATTACCTGTTGCTCCTTGCCAAATGAGAGCAATTTTATCTTTACGGGGAGAATTTAGGTGACGATCAACAGCATTATAAGCGGCATTAAGTTTGCCGTTGTCAAAAAAAACTATTTCATTATTGGCTCCCTGCCAGTTAAAATTATCATAAGTTTCCTGATAATTTTTCAAGTGAGGAGGCAGACGGAACGGGTAGTTATTTTTGGGGAAAATATCAGTTTGTATCATTGGACAGAAATAATTTACAGTTTATAGTTAGTAGTTATTTATTTTTTTCTGATGAAAAATTTTTTGTCAAGCAGTTTTATTCTTTCTACGACTCCGGTATATTCCAGTTCCTCCATAGGTGCCATAGCAGCACCAAAAAATCCCTGATCACGAATAGCAATTGTTTTTTCAGCTGACTTGGTTCTAATAACATCCCAAAAAGGCTGATCGAACAAATCTACACCTTCGGTAAAGATGCCGTTATGCATGCAAATTCCTAAAGCAGTAACGATGGCTGGACCGTCAAAAAAGGAAATTATTCCTCCCTGTTTAACCGGCATAAGAGAAACTATATGACTACCCCTATTATCTCCGACGACAAAGTGGGCAGTGGCAAAGGGTGATAAAATCTCACCGGTTGAAGGAAACTGCTTTTGGGTTCTAACCAAGGCGACTGGATCGTCTTTTCCAGTATATTTACCGGCAATATTATGCAATCTGGAGGTCGAAACAACAGAGGCTATTTCTCCGGTGGAGCGAGCGACAACTTTTTCAATGACATAGTGTTCCGGGTCTCTTAAAAGAACGGCAAGATCATAATAATTTTCAGGGACATTTAGGACAATCACCCTGTCTCCCTCAGTATAATTGACATCCATAATGGTAAATTCAAATCCTTTGGCCATATCCGGAGCTAACAGCAAACCGGCGTTGTGAAACGGATCGGCAAATCCCCTGAAAAGAGGATAATTGAAGGCTCCGGGATCAGTTTTATCACAGGCAAACAAAACGAAAGGTTCTGAGGTCCTTTCCTCAAATTCCATCTCGCAGGAACCCGGTCCCATACCGCGGACATTGCCGGAAAAAGCATCTTTTAGAATATCCTGACCCGCACCATAAAGACCCTGATCTTTGGCGACTTTGGTAGCTTTGGTAAAAGCATCCCAACACAAACGGTGAATATCAGGATTATCAACACCATGTTTATGAGACATGAGAAAACAACCGTCATCACCGGTATGAGTGACTTTATAATCTATAAGGAGCCTCTGGCCTTTATTTTTAAGATGATTTTCCAGGGTTTGAAGAAGTTTTTGGCTTGGTATATTGTGTCCGCCGACTGAACCAACATCAGCTTTTATAACAGAGAGAGTAACTTTCATAGTTACTAGTGTAAAACATTTTCCAATAAATTTCTACCCGTCATTGTTTTAGGAATGGCAAGATTAAGAAGAGATAAGACAGTCGGGGCTATATCCGCCAAAATTCCGGAAGTTAAAATAACTGACTTTGCCGATAACTTTTTATTAGCAATTATAATGGGTACAGGATAAACTGAGTGCTCGGTATCGATACCGCCTGTTTTCTGATTAACAAGCTCTTCAGCATTGCCATGATCAGCGGTGATAATGATTGTGCCACCTGACTTAATCACCTGAGGGATTATTTTAGACAAACATTTATCAATTATTTCACAGGCTTTAATGGTCGGAGCAAGGTTGCCGGTGTGAGCCACCATATCGGGATTGGCAAAATTGACGACAATGAAGTGATAACGGCTTAACTTTATCTTTTTTATTACAGCCTCAGTCAGAACTTCTACCGACATTTCAGGTTTCAAATCATAGGTAGGAACAGCCGGTGAAGGAATTATCAGATTATCCTGATTTTTAAATGGAACTTCTCTTTGACCGTTAAAATAATAAGTGACGAATCTTTCCTTTTCACTTTCAGAAGCATGAAGCTGATACAAACCTTTCTCCTCTAAAACTTTACCCAAAGGCTCGTTTACGATATGCGGTGGAAAAGCCACAGCAGAGACATGAAAAGCCTGGCTATACTCGGTCATGGTAACAAAATAGAGATGTTCTAGGTACTTATTTCTAATAAATGGCCTTTGATGACCTGAGAAAGCAACTTCATGTTTTTTAAAATATTTCACAGTATATGGATCAAAATCAGGCAGGTTGGCACTTGACTCAAAATCCTGAAGAATAAAAGTTTTGGTCAGTTGCCTTGGCCGATCAATGCGGTAATTGAAAAAAATTACACTGTCATAAGGTTTAATTCTTGGCAAAAGAATTCCATTATCGGTAAGAGCAATAGGCTCAATGAATTCATCGGTTATTCCATTTTGATAGTTCGAATTAATTACGTCTTTAACAGAGGCGGCAGTTTTGACACTACTTTCGGTTAATGCCAGGTAAGCTTTCTCGGTTCTATCCCAGCGACGATCACGATCCATGGCATAATAGCGGCCCATCAGAGTGGCAATTTTACCGACTTTTACAGTTGTAAGGAAATTGGCAATTTGAGAAAGATAGATAAGAGCTGATTTAGGAGGAGAATCACGTCCATCAGTAATTAAATGAAGGTAAACTCTGGTAAAATCCTGTTCTTTTAAAAGCTGTAATAAGGCCAATAAATGTTCTATATTGGAGTGCACACCTCCGGCACCTATTAAACCTAAAAGATGCAAATTACTTTCATATTTTCTGGCATGGTCCAAAGCTTGCAAAAAAGCCCGATTTTGAAAAAAAGAACCATCAGCTATGGAAAAATTAATTCTTTGGAGATCTTGAGGAACGATATAACCAGCTCCTATATTTAAATGACCGGTTTCAGTATTACCGTCTTCTCCCCTAGGAAGGCCTACATTCTCACCTGAAGCTTCTAACTGACCATGAGGGAAATCTTTAATTAATTGACGGTAAAATGGTATATTAGCCAGACTGATGGCATTACCCGGGCCCTTGGGAGCAATACCCCAACCATCTATTACCAGGAGAACAACAAAATTCATAAATTATTCTGATAAATAGCCAGAAGGCGGTTATATTTGGCAACTCTTTCACCGCGGGCAGGAGCACCAAACTTGACATAATCAGCTCCGACAGCCACAGCCAAATCAGCAATGAAATCATCGGTCGTCTCTCCTGAGCGGTGGGAAATAATCACAGTGAATTTAGCATCCCGAGCCATCCTGACGACTTCCAATGTCTCCGATAAAGTACCGATCTGATTTAATTTCACCAGAATGCCGTTGGCGGCCTTAATGTCAATTGCCTTTTTTAACCTGTGAGGATTGGTTACCAGTAGATCATCACCGATTATTTTGGTTTTGTTGCCAATTCGGGCAGTAATATTAACCCAGTCAGCCCACGAATCTTCGGCAAGCGGATCTTCCAGAATTTCCAGATTATACTTATGGGACAAACGGAATATAAAATCAAGGTAATTATCAGAAGACAATCTAATGTCCTCTGGAAGATAAAACCCTTTTTTATAAAATGTATTAGCTGCCACATCCAAGCCTAAAGTAACATCAGCATCTCCAATAACTTTAATCAATAAATCTATTACCTGGTCATTATTTTCGAAACGGGGTGCAAAACCTCCTTCGTCGCCGACGGAGGTATTTTTACCCAAGACCAGCAACTCCTTTTTTAATTGTTGATAAAGTTGGCAACCGGTTTGTAGAGAATCGGCAAAGTTCTTATTTTTAGGAATTAGAAAAAATTCCTGAAAACTGACTGATCCGGAGGCATGAAGCCCAGCGTTAATGACATTAAAAATTGGTCTGACTTCTTGGCTATTGAACTTTCCTGAATAAAGTTGTCTCAGATACTGGTAAAGAGGCAAATTATTATTTCGCGAAGCCAAGCGGGCGCAAGAGAGGGAAACGGAAAGAATGGCATTGGCGCCAAAATTACTTTTATCAGCACTTCCGTCAGCTTCAATCAGCAGCGTATCAATTTTTTTCTGTTGACTAACATCAATTCCCTGTAAAAGAGAATTTATATTATTATTGACCTTGGCTGCCGCTTTTAAAACGGACTTACCGAAAAAATAATTCTTATCACCGTCCCGCAATTCCACTGCTTCATGAGCCCCGGTTGAGGCACCTGAAGGAACAGAAGAAGAGGAATGTAGATTATTATCCAAGATAATAGTCGTTTCCAGAGTGGGAATACCGCGGCTGTCCAATATCTGCCGGGCGGTTATTTTTTTTATTATGGGCATGAGCGGTTATTTTTTAATAAAAAGTTTCTTTTCGACCTGATAGACTGTCTCTCTTACTCTATCAAGAGCATCGGCATTGACAGACATAGAGGTAATTCCCCAGGAGACCAGTTTTTCCACCAATTCCGGATAATCAGAGGGGGCCTGTCCGCAAATAGATGAAGTGACTTTATACTGATGACAGATTTTAATCACTCTTTCTATAGCCCACATTACAGCATCATTTCTTTCGTCAAATTCGGGAGAAACCTCGGTATTATCACGATCTGTTCCCAAAATGAGCATAGTCAAATCGTTGCTGCCTATGGATACTCCATCAATGCCCACCTGGCAAAACTGATCAAGTAAAATGACGTTGGAAGGAATTTCCACCATCATCCACAACTTAAAAGTCGGAGAGCGGGAAAGGTTTGATTTAGCGATAATTTTTTTTACTTCTACCAATTCGTTAACAGTCCTGACAAAGGGCAGCATCAGCCAAAGATTCTTAAAACCATACTGATCCCTGACTAATTTAATAGTTTCAAGTTCCATATTGAAAACTTGAGGATCAGACATATAACGGTAAGCACCCCTATAACCCAGCATGGGATTAGGTTCTTCCGGTTCATAATCTTTACCGCCAATTAAGTTACGATATTCATTAGTTTTAAAATCGGTAGCCCGATAAACTACCGGACGAGGATTAAAAGCCTGGCAGAATTTAAGTAAATCCTGGCTTAGTTTCTCAATAAAAAATTTTTGTTTACCTTCTTTTAACAATTTTTTAGGATGGATGCCAATGTCGGCGATCATAAACTCCGCCCTTAAGAGTCCAATACCATCAGTATTCATTTGGGAGACTTCCGTTATCCTGTTGGGAGTGGCCAAATTGACATAGACCCGGGTAACAGTTTTAAGTGGAACTTTGGAAACTACCCTAGTCTTTTCTACCAGAGTGGTCAACTGTTCTTCAATTTTGCCTTCATATATTTCTCCCTTACCTCCGTCAACAGTAATTATCTGACCTCTGGTCAGCTTTTTGGTAGCTGTTGGGGCACCTACTACAGCAGGAATTCCCAATTCCCGTGAGACTATAGCAGCATGAGATGTCCGGCCGCCTCTTTCGGTAACGATGGCAACAGCTTTTTTCATCGCCGGAACAAAATCAGGATTGGTTTGAACAGTTACCAATACATCACCGGCCATTACCTTATCAATTTCGCTGGCCTGATAGATTATATTAACCGGACCGGATTTTATCCCCGGGGAGGCCGGATCACCCTTAAGAATTAATTTAAGATTAAGGGGTGTTTTTTTCTCGCTGCTTTTAGCTTCAGAGGACTTATCGTCTTTAAAGGTAGTAATCGGTCTGGTTTGAACGATATACAAATTATTGTCTTTAATAGCCCATTCAATATCCTGAGGGAAAAAATAATGTTTTTCCAGCTGTTTTCCTAATTTAGACAAGCCTTTGATCTGACTGTCCGTTATTTTTTGCCGCCGTTTCTGATCTTTTTTTAATTTGACTTCAACATTATCTTTACCTTTTTTGACAAGCATGACGGATTGATCACTGATATTTTTGACTAAAATGTCCAAATTATGTTTGTCTACTTCATAATGATCGGGTGTAACAGCTCCCTGAACAATCAATTCACCCAATCCCAAAATCGCCTCGATGGTTATCCTGTTTTTTTCATTGGTGACCGGGTCGGTGGTAAACATGACACCGGAACACTCCGAAGCCACCATCATTTGCACCACTGAGGCTATACCGACTTTTAGATGATCAAATTTCTTTTCCTGTCTGTAAAATATAGCTCTGGGAGTAAAGAGAGATGCCCAACTTTGATGTACTTTCTTTAAAACGTTAGTTTCCCCTTCAATATTTAGATAAGTATCCTGTTGGCCGGCAAAGGAAGCCCCGGGCAAATCTTCAGCGGTGGCTGAGGAGCGAATGGCAACCAGCGGAAATTTTAAAAAGGAGACTAATTTTTGGGAAAATTTTCTTTTTTGGGAAGAAAGGAATGGTAAATCAAGGTAAGCAATCATTATTTCCCTGGCAATTTTCTCAGGCAGGGATTCTTTTAGGATCATTTTCTGGATAATATTAGCGGTCTGACGTAGCTGTTGCGGATCATGGTGATTTAAAACTTTGAGCTGCTGTTTCATTTTTTCCTGAAGTTTTTTTTCACGGATAAAGTCAAAATAAGCATTGGCTTTGACTACAAAACCGTATGGGACAGGAAAACCCGCCTGAAACATTTCTCCCAGGTTGGCACCCTTACCGCCGACCAGGGCAATATCATCCTTATCAACAGCATCAAACCAGGCAATATATGTATAATTTTTCATAACAACCTCCTTTTTCGGCCAATTGCAAATCAGCCTTTGGCCGATAATCTCTTTTTAAAATAATCCACCCATGGTACCGGTGTAGGATTAACCCTATGCAGAACAGCCAGATAAAATGAGACAAAAGAAAATAACTGCAGAAGTTCGAACACTTCTTCTAATAAACTCTCACCCCGCAAATTTACGGTCAGGTATTTTAGACCAATTTTACCTAAAACTTCCCTGGTTATTGCCATTCTTTTTTTAACGGGAGAACTGTAGAAAGGTGTGTCAATAAAAGCAAACAAGGCGTTTGGCCTAAGTATTTCAGGATACTCTAATCCTTCCAAAAGATGGTGATTTAACTCAGGAAGAACAAAATAATTGGCAAAATGCTTACCTGTTTCGTTAAGAGGATTACGAATGGCATGGAGAGAGCCAGAAAGAAACTCTGAGGCAATTAGATTGACTATTTTATCGGAAAAAATTATAGCCAATTTTTTTGCCTGATTGGAAGAGACAGCCATTTTTACATCTAATTGAGTATTACGCTTATTTAAAAAGACTACTATTTTATCCATGTCGTCATCATCAAGGTCGATCAGACGGAGTTTAGATAAAATTCCCAACTGGGAAACGATCATATACCCCTGGCCAAGACGAGGCTGACGGGACGGATTAAATTTTTGGGTAAAATTAAAAACAGGCTTTCGGTTTTGTTTTAAGAGACGGGTTAATTGACCTCCCTGGCTGACACCGATTAGCGGAAGATTTTTAGATAAAGCCTGCCGACAGCAGGAGATAGTTTCTTCGGTATCACCTGAATAACTGGCACAGATGATCAAACTTCCCTTGTTTACTGATTGTGGCAGTTGGTATGAATCAACAATCTCGACCGGTATTTTAAGTGAATTATAAAACAGACTTTTTATTATCCGGCCAGCATAAGCTGAACCTCCCATAGCGCAAAAATAAACTGAAGAAACTGGGGCGGATACGATCAAAGGAAATAGAGAGATTTCCTGCCAGGTCTGACTAATCTGGTTGGACAAGAGTCTTACTGAGGAAAAGGAATTACCGCTATCAATTTGGTTAATATCCGCCTGGTTATCAAGACGATTAGTAAGTCCGTTTCCCATTAGGTTATTTTTTCTTTTTTAATTTTTCCTCCAAACCGAACAATCAGATTATGCAAAAACTTAAATTTCCGCTTTAAAATTTGCTTACTGTCTGCCTCCAGATTGAGACGAACAAGCGGTTCGGTTTTTGAACTCCTCATATTAAACCACCAACCGTCTAATTCAACCGTTAATCCGTCAATTTCCTCCAATTTTTCCTTATTAAAGTATTTCCTTAAATTATGAAAAAAATTTCGGCTACCGTCAACATAGTAATTAATTTCACCAGACTGGTGGTATTTTTCATAATTATGCCTGATAACCGATAACTTTTTATTTTTCAAGGATAAAAATTCCAAAAATAAAAGACCAGCAATAGATGACGAATCGGCATAATAATTTTTACGAAAATAAAAATGACCGGAATGTTCACCGGCAAAAAGGCCGTTGGTTTTTTTCATTTCCATCTTGATGAAAGAATGACCGACCCGGGTTTTGTAAGGTACACCCTGATGCTTTTTGATTATTTCGGGAACAAGCCGGCTAGAGGTAACACTGTATAAAACGGCGGCCGGACCTTCCTTTTCCAATAAATGTTCAGCCAGCATAGCGGTGGTTATTGATCCTGTCAGCAATTGACTCTGGTCATCTATGACAAATAAACGATCGGCATCCCCGTCTATGGCAAAACCCAAATCTGCTTTTTCAGTTTTTATTTTTTTCTGAAGTTTAGCGAGATTTTTCGTAATCAGAGGATCGGGTAAATGATTGGGGAAATGACCATCCGGTTCAAAATACAGAGGAATGATGGTCAACGGAAGGTGATTTATTAACCGTTGCCAGCTTATTCCACCCATACCATTTCCGGCATCAATTACAACTTTTAATTTTTTTAAATTCTTTATTTCCACAAATGTCAGGAGGTGATTAATCCAGTCAGTTATGATGGATTTTTTCTTTACAGAGCCTGTCAATTTCGTTAGGGGAAACTGTTGGGAGAGGGTTATTTTTTTTATTTCAGGAAGACCATAACCGCCATGTAAAGGAACAACACCTTTTTTGACAATCTTCAAGCCGTTATATTGAGGAGGATTATGAGAAGCGCTGACAATAATATTGGCAGGATACCCATAATAACCGGAAGCAAAATAATTCATTTCTGTGGAAATAAGACCAAGATCGACAACATCGACATTCTGCCTATTGAAGCCGGAAACCAACGCCTTAAAAAGTGACGGAGAAGAGAGTCTGGTATCGTGGCCAACGGCAATTTCCCTGACTTGTAAATATTGACTTATAGCACGTCCAAGAATAAAAAAAATTTCCTCATTTAATTGCCGGGGATAGATTCCTCGAATATCATAATCCCGGAAGATCGATTGATCAATTTTAATTTTTTTCATTAAACACCTGTTCATGCTAAATATTGACAAGAAAGAAGTCAAGTAACTGGTCAAGCTGTAATGGTGTTTGACCCGTTTTGACCCGGTAATCAATTTGCAGAAGCTGGCGGTATAAATTAATCAGCTTATCCAAATTAAAATTTTGAGCCTGTCTTTTTAATTTAAAAAATTGCCAATCGGGAATAGCAAGGGAATTATTCTTTTCTTCGTAAATCATCAAAAGAAATCTGAACTGCCTTACGATAAAACTAAAAATTAACTGGGAATCATTATTTTTAAGCAGCAAGTGAAATTGATTTAATACTGAGGCGGAGGACTGAATACCTAAACCGTCCAAAAATTTGAAAAGTGTTCCCGGGTAATCAAAATGATAAATTTGCAAATTCGGGGACAGGTTTTTAATTTTCCGTTTATCGAGTTCTTTATCTTCCCAGAAGATGACTTTGAAGGAAAAAGACGAATTAAAAAGATAAGCTAATATAGCGGATTTCTCACGGCTTTCTTTTCTCTGAAAAAAATTTTCCAGAACGATTATTTTATCCTCCGCGATTAAAGACGATGTTTCACAAGCTAAGACTGCCTCCTGGAAACTTACCTTTTTACCTTCCAGAAAAATCTTTTCCTGGATCTTATCCTCAAGTATTTCTCTTAATTTCAATCTGGATTTAGCATTATCCACGCCGTGAATAAGTATCTTCATAAAGTTTCCTATATTGTTTCAATCTTCAAACAATTTTTGATAAAGTGCTTCAATCCGTCTGCTGTCTATGCGCTGCGATTTAGTTTTATGAGGCAGGAGACTGCCGGAAAAATTACGGGGAATATGCAGCAGTTCGTGAATCAGTACTTTTTGCTGTCTTTCATAAGAGAGTTTATCATAGCGTTCCGAGATGACTTCAATAATATAGTAAGAAGGTAAATTTAAGGCCAATTGCCAAATTCTGGGAAAACTCCAAATACGGGCTGTTGCCCGGGATGAGGAACCTTGAGAACGAAAACAGACCAAGCGCCGATAGTTAATATGGTTAAAACCTAACTTATTAACAATTTTTTTTATTTCCCGGTTGATATCCAGGGCTTTTTTGAACTCCATACTTTAAGGCTCCATTGACATTTCAATTAATTTAAACTAGTATCTATTATAAATCAATGCCCCTGATACTGCCCCAAAATTTATGTTTCGTCAAAGACTGGCGTTATTTATCATTCTTTTCGTTCTTTTAATATTGCCCTGGTTAACCCTCAAACCGCTTAAAGCCGCCCCAGTAGGAAATTATATAATTTTCAATGGCGGTTACTTAAAGGCCCAAAATCTAACGGCATTACCTCCGGCTGCTTTTAGTTTGGAGGCATGGATTAAACCCTATGATATTTCCAATAAAAGACAGATATTGACAATCGGAAATATTTCAACGAATAAAATATTTTACCAAATAGGTATAAATGGAGGATCGCTATCTTTATCATATGTCTTCAATAATTCATCATTAAGAGTAATAACATCAGGACAACTTACTGAAAATGTCTGGCAATTTATTGGAATAACCATATCACCTGGGGCGACGAAACTTTATATTAACGGACAAAACGTTATCAGCGTTCTGGGTGCAAGCAATCTGATGCCAATCGGTAACGATATAATCCTGGGAAGCAATATACCCAGCGGATTCACCAATAGCAGTCAAAATTATTATGGGGAAATTGACATGTTACGGATATCAATGGCTGAACAAAATATTAGTCAAAATTGGCAAAATAATTTATATCAATCTAATCTTCAAGATGACCAATCAACAGTAATTTTATGGAATTTTGATCAGAGCCGCGGAGAATTAACCGCTAGTGATTTATCAGAGTGGCAAATCACAGGATATTTGCAGGGAGGAGACGTCAAAATACACTATTACGGAGTATTACCAACGCCAACTAAATTTTCCCAATTTATACTGCCGACTCTTCCCGAAATACGCAGAATTCCCTGGCCGACAACGCAAATAAATCCGCCATTACCAACTAGCAGTAATCCACAACCGACTTGGCCGTTTAATTATAATTACAGCCGAGAAAATAGAGGGCAATTACCACGTTAACTATATTAGTTATAGAGGATGCACAACTTACATCTAATTGTTCGAGGATGTGCTTTAAGAAGAACCTGACGGCCAATTTTCCTTTTATTTATTAAACCGACTCCAGCCAGTTTATTGATGTGAAAAGTAACTGTTGGCTGACGCAAAGTCAGTTTTTTAACAACTTCGGTAACTGTTGCTTCCCGATCTAATTTTTTAAGATATTCCAGTATAAAAAGTCTGGACTGGTCACTGGCGGTTAGCAAACATTGACGACAGTGCGAATTAATCATATTGGTTTCTATCTATAAGAAGCATAATCCTATACATCTAAAAAGTCAAATAAAATAAACGTGGGAATTTATCTATAGCTGGTCAGATTCATGCCGTCATCATAAATCATACCAATGCCAGGCGCATAACGCTTGGTACTGGGAGGCGTCTCCTCCACGTAAAGCACATTATTAAACGTTCCTGCCCGTGTGGTATAGGAGGATTCAATAGCCATATGTTCCGCCTTGTCCATGGCCACGCCCGGAGCAATTTCCTGCTGATACTTCTGGCCGACTGCAGGGTGAGCCGGCATAATTATTCCAGGTTTATTCGGACCTACTCCGGCCCTCCAGGCACCGGGATGCCCGATAATCTGACCGTTGGAATATTTATCAACGTCTTCTCCGTAATAACAAACAGTCCCGTCAGATGCCTGAACAAAAAAATTACGGGAAATTTCAATTAT